>Ga0055584_100001836_pt1 | contig 20908 bp, 20 predicted proteins | sample OSDHelmetaG_FD_58716 | JGI IMG/M metagenome (GOLD analysis project Ga0055584, IMG submission 58716) | Pelagic marine sediment microbial communities from the LTER site Helgoland, North Sea, for post-phytoplankton bloom and carbon turnover... | ecosystem: Environmental > Aquatic > Marine >...
CCACTCTTCAGGCCACTTCCCGCAACGGGCTAATGTGCGGCGGATAGGAATCCCGAGGACGCTCGCGGGTGCGATTCGACTAGTGAAGTGAAGGACGTTCATTGTTGTGGCTCCGACGGTTGTGGTGTGGGTACAGTCCACCAGAGCGCGGGCACTTAGGTCCCGACGGAGCCGTGAGCGACAAACTACGCAGTTCCTACCGACTTCCGATGAGCTTGGTACTATCGGCATAGAACCGCCGACTGATGCTTGCGTCTGGTTCGAGGATTGAAACCATGGAAAAGGATTCGAACGAACGCAGCGCTATTTCCATTGCGGGGTGGCGAGTGGATGCTGAAGCCAACACGCTGCATCGAAACGATGCCTCAGTGCGGCTCGAACCACGCGTGATGCAATTGCTGTGTTGCCTCATCGACCATGCTGGCGAAGTCATGAGTCGCGCCCGCCTGATTGGTGAGGTTTGGGCGATCGGATCGTCGAGGACGGCGCTCTGTCGGCGGCGATGATCAAACTTCGCAAAGCACTGGGCGATAGCGCCAAACGGCCGATCTACATCGAAACCCTGCCCCGGGTTGGATACCGTCTCGTAGCGCCCCGTTGAGCGCGCGGTTGTGAAAAGCGTCGAGCCGACTGACCCAATAGCCGTTGGTGATAGTCAGCAGGCGGCAACTATTCACCCAATCCGTTTGAACTCTTCTGGCGCTTCTATCGCCGTGCTACCGCTCAAGAGTCTCTCAAGCAGCCCCGAACAGGACTACTTTGCGCAAGGATTAACCCAGGACTTGGTTACGGCACTAATGAGGCGGACGGTAAGTACGCCCGAGCCGAAGAGCTTGCGCGCCACGCTGTGAGCCTGGACAGCACAGACCTACGCGCTGCCCATGTACGCATAGTGGTCGCCGCCTCATGCGGGGACCATGACGCTAGTATTGCAATTACACGCCGTGCTATCGAAGACCATCCGGGAACAGCCGCAGCACGCGCCGAACTCGGTTGGGCATTTCTCCACGCGGCGCGGTATCACGATTCGATAGCGCAAATGCGCGCGGCGGTGGCGATGAATTCGTTTACACCGCTGTGATATCTCACCTATCTATCGCTTGCTCGAGCGTTGGTCGAAGAGCTGAGCGAAGCTGGAGAAATCGTCGCGCAGGTCCTCGACCTGAACCCCACCATACTGCCAGCCTTACTCAATTCGCGCATACGTCTACCATCAAATCGGCCGCGTAGCGGATGGTGTGACAATCGTGAGTCAGATTGGGCGCATTACGCCAAACTTTTGCTGCCCGCATGTGCGCAGCATGTTTCTCATCAACGACGAGGTAGCCGTGGCGCGCTTCACCGACAGTCTTCGCGCTCTCGGGCTACCCTCGAGCCAAAGCAGTTAGTTCGGTCCGCGCAAGTACGATGACCGCACGGAATCGTATCGCTGGACGTCCTTAGTGCCCCACGTGACCAATATCGGGATCTGGGAAACTTCGCGGCACCAATAGCTTTGAAACACTCATGCAATATTCACGCCTACAGAAACTAATTCCTTTGAGAACAGATAGATAGGGAAAATCGGTGCGACCCGGTTTAAAAAAACTCAAAAGATGTAAAGAATTCCGACATATTGGGCGGAGCCTCTGTCGAACATCAATCTGGGCTCCCTACAAATGCATTCGCCAAGCGACCGCACAGTGCTACTGACTTTCGCCGCCGGTCATATGGCTAACGATTGGGCGGTTGGTGCGATCTGGTTGGTGGCCCCGGCACTGGCCGTAGCCTTAGACCTTGGTCCGTCAGAAGTAGGCCTACTTCTGACCATCTACGGCATTGGGGGGGCGTTCGCTTACCTACCGGCTGGATTGTTGGCTGATCGCTTGAGCGCGCGCGGCGGTTTACTGCTGGCCACGTTCTGGTGGGTTGCGATAGGGCATCTGGCAGCGTCGCTCGCGCCCGGATATTGGAGCTTTGCGTTGGTGATGGCCGTTGCAATCATGGGAGATGCGGCCTGGCACCCCGTTGCTACCGGCTATCTCGTGCAGCGCTTCCCGCAACGCCGCGCGCAAGTACTGGGGATTCATGCGATGGGCGGCACCATCGGTGCGGAGGTTCTAGCACCGCTTGGCGTCGGTGCAGTGCTGGCGGTCGCCGACTGGCGTACGGCCTTGCAAGTCGCCGCCCTGCCAGCATTGATCATGGGCGTCGTTTTCATATTCATCGCACCGCGCCTGAAACCATTGCCAGCACGCAGTACAAACCTGGATATCAAAGGACTTCTGGCGCCGTGGAAAAGCCGCACCGGGGTCCGCCTGATGGTCACGATGGTGCTTTACAACATGGCGGCAATCGCCGTAGTTGCGATGATGCCCTTGTATTTGCAGGTCGATGTAGGTCTGGGGCCGATGGCCGTCGCTTTGCTGTTCGCCGGGACCTTGTTACTCGGCTCTTTGGCACAGCCTTGGGCCGGGCAATTGTCTGATCGCTACGGTCGCCGCGCGCCAATTTTAGGGGGACTGGGCATTGGCGCGGGCGCCGCGCTATTCGCAGGGCTCGCCAACGATGCGAACCTAGTCATCGCTGGTCTGATTGCTGCTGGCGCTATTCTGACTGCCATTCGTTCTGTAGTTTTGGCGGCGGCGATAGACATAACACGAGAGCGAGAGTCGGCCACCTTAGCACTAGCGTTTACCGTCTTAGATGGCGTCGGCGCAGTAGGGGCGCTGCTAGCAGGCATCGCCGCAGAAGCTGACTTAAGCTATGCATTCGTTTTAGCGGCCGTTCTGTCTGGCGGGTCGTGCATAGTTGGCGCCGGTTTGCGCAAGACTTAACTATCCGTGCAAAGCACGCTCACAGAACCGCCGAACAGCGGGCAAGCCAAGCGCCATTCGCGTGGGCTCAGGGCAGCGGCGGGGTACTGGCCGGGCGACGGCGGATCTGAGCGCCTTGCTCGAAGGCATAAGCCAGGCGGATGAGCGTCGGCTCGCTCCAGGCCGGTCCCAGAAGTTCAATTCCGATAGGTACGCCGATAGGGGCCGCCCGAGTCGGCGCAGAGAAACCGCCCTGGATCGTGATTGCCGGGAAACCGGTGCTGTTGGAAAGCACTCCGTTGCGCTCCACCTGGTCCTCTCCGATCGGCACGACGAGACGCTTTTGATGCGGGTACAGGATGGCGTTCAGCTGTTTGTCCGCCATCGCCGTCATCACGGCTTGGCGAAGCTCGTTATGCCGCAGGAGTCGAATATGGTAGTCCGGGTCGCTCAGCGGATCTTGCAGCGCCTGCTCGCGCTCGTAGCGCTCTAGGAAAGGCGGATAGAGGCCACCGCTTGCAATAAACTCCTCTAAGCTCTTGACTGGCGCCGCTGGGCCTAGGCTATCCAAGTACCGGTTGAACGCCACTTTAAACTCAAATGACTGCAATGAAAGGTCTCGCGATACAGCCTCAAAGTCCGCAATCCGGAAGCGAATAACCGTGGCACCAAGCCTCGTCATGTGCTCGACCGAAGATTCGACTATCGCGTTAACCTCCTCATGCGCTGCAGCTCTGCCTTGCAGGTCATCTAGGAGGCCAATTCGCGCACCCCTCAGGCCCTCGGCATCCAGAAAGTCGGTGTAGCTACGCGGGACATGCCCGACGCCGAAAGCGGTAATGGGATCAGCAGGATCATACCCAGCCATTACGTCCAACATGCGGGCAGCGTCTTCGACGGTCCGAACGATCGGCCCAACCTCATCGTGAGTGAAGCTAATCGGGATGATGCCGTCACGACTGACGAGTCCACGTGTCGGCCTGATTCCAACGAGACTGTTCGCAGACGCCGGCGATCGTATCGACTGCCCGGTGTCGCTACCAGTGCCGAGGAGCCCGAAATCAGCCGCCAGCGCGGCTCCGGTCCCTCCACTCGAGCCGCCCGGAGTGAGCGAGAGGTCGTATGGGTTCCGGGTTTGCCCACCGAGGGAACTGACTGTCGTACCGCCCAAAGCCAACTCAGTCAGGTTCGACTTAGCTATGACAAGCGCCCCGGCAGCGCGGAGCCGCGCCACGACAAAAGCATCGTCCGGCGGTGTTGAAGTGGCCAGCGCCATCGCCGCGCCGGTGGTTACCATATCGCAGGTGTCGTAGTTGTCCTTGAGGACTACTGGGATGCCAAGAAGAGGCCGATCTGTTACGCCGAAGCGAGCGAACTCTGCGTCCATCTCCGCCGCGATCTCGCGAGCTCGAGGGTTCACTGCCAGGATAGCGTTCAGGCTTGGACCCTGCTGGTCATACGCTTCGATCCGTCGCAGGTAGTAGTCGGTCAGCGCTACACAGGTAAGCTCTCCTGACGCCATCGCAGCGTGAACTGTGCTCACCGTCGCTTCATCGAATGAGAACGAGCTCACGTGCTCCCCCTTGGCTTTGCTATTGATCTGGCGCACAAGCTGCGGTCAAGACCGTGATCACACCCCGACGCGCTCGGTTAGCCAGCATCAAAGGGCCATCAATAGACGCCCTTTCCCAGAAGATGGACGAGTATCCAACTGCCGTCAACCTACACTTTGAAGTTCGTTTTTCAACCGAGACTCCATGCTTATATCGAACACGCGTGACAACAGTGTCAGTGCCTGCCTGACCCAATAACCCAATCACCCAATGTAGTGCCTATATCTATTGAATACCCTTGTTTTTTCCTCCGAATACTAGATAAGCCAACGATAACCCTATGGAAGAATACAAAGTCCTTCCCTTTATCAGCCCACGCAACAGAACTATCAGTCGTTTTAGCAAGGACTCACGAGAATCTAGGATAGCCAGAGCTTTATCGTATTCATTGACATCAGCCCAGCTTGAGTTTGTTCTCATAAGCGCATCGAGTTGCGAAAGCGACTGATCAATTCTATTTCGTAGCGCCTTAGTATCGATTCTTCTTTTTAAACTCATGCCCAAGACGTTTTCAGAATGCTGGCGATAAAAAATACAAGGCCTCGTGTCATAGACAATATTACCGCCACAACTATATATAAGTAGAGCCGCCCACCAGTCATGCATGATAGCTTCCTCAGGAGCGGGATGTTCACGCAGAACATTTAGAGCTCGCTTATTGAATACACTGGTATTTCCTGACGCCACATTCTGAAAAATAATGGAAGGGAATATCCGCCCCGACCTCCTAAATATTACATCTCCCATGCTGTTCAAATTTTCATCCACAATAGATAAAACCGAGCAGTAAAGAGAGCATTCAGTGTTATTTTTTATATGGCCCACAGCTCTAGCGCATTTACTTTTTAGCCATACATCATCTTGATCTGAGAATGAAAAATAATCATGGTCGCCTGAACATGAATTCAACAATTCAAAAAAACTGTTCTTAGGCCCGATATTTTTTCCTTGATAAATAGTCAAGAGTTCTGAAGGAAAAGATTCTAATATTTTTAACGTCGAGTCGGTCGATTCGTCATCTCGGGCGTAGATATGTATTGATACCTCTTCCTGCGACAGGATACTTTCAATTTGTGATCGAACGTATTTCTCGCCGTTATACGTAGAGAGCAAAACAGCAACGCTTGGAAGGTTAGTAGCGCGGGTCATAACATGACGCTTTTATTGATGCACAAAAGTTGGAATTATTACTGCCGTAGACGCGCACTATTTTACAATAGATTTGTATCCGGTTTTTGGCTATTGAGACTACCGAATTTTCCACAACTTCAACCCGCATCGAATTCCATCGGCCGACGCGGCCTTTGTGGTCTAAGCATCTGAGGCGCCGGAACAACCTAAACGCGGCTAAATTGCTGCAAGCTATTGCTGTCATTATGGTTGTGATCTCGCGGCTCTAGGAAAGTAGGCTTATGAGCGCGTATATGAGCCCAGAAATCTGCGGTAGCCGCCTCACCGGGCCGCGTGGAGCAGTTCCGAAAAGCAGTAACTGGCCTATCGTCTACGCAAGATAGCGCCTTAGCGAACGAAAATGAGATGGAAAAGTCGCTTGTAAGGGCCGTTTTTAGCAGTGCGTTGAGCCGCAGCCTTTACGAATCAGTACGTTAACAGCGTTCAACTCGGTCTGACCCTGAGTGTGCCTGAGCGCCCAGTAGAGAATGGTTATTACGCGTTTAACGACGTGCACGCGCTTATCTCGTATTTAGGCGCTAACAGGTTAGCCGAGGCCCGAGAAACGCTCAGCGAAGTCAACAAGGCCGGTGAAACTAACCCGGGCATTTCCCGAATGATGGCGAAACACGTCGGCGTTCCGGTTTGCGCAGGGATGATCGCCTTTGCTGAAGAAAAATATAGTGAGACCGTGGATCATCTTTACCCAATTCGTTCCATTGCCAACCGGTTTGGCGGCAGTAATGCTCAGCGAGATAATTTGACGCAAACGCTCATTGAAGCAGCCATTCGAAGCAAGCAAAGTGGCTTAGCAACAAATCTAATGAATGAACACTCAGTACTGAAGCCCTTGAGTCCGCTAAGCGCTCGATTCAGGGCGAAAATACAACACTGCAATCTTGCACCGTAATTTGGGGTCGATATGCCTCTAGTCCTTAGTGGCTATCGAGCACATGTCGTCCCTGCCCCGGCCGCGCTCTGGACGCCGACAGATGACTGCGTGGAACTGACTGGCAGCTCCGGCTGCACCAAAGCTAGGAGCTTAGTGCTACCAAGCTGATAAAGAGAACCTCCCGGCCCGCATTCCGCTAACATCCGAAAAACTGCGAGTACATCTGGCGTTGCCGTTACGGGTCCGCTAAGTTAGCTCTTTTGATCTTCTACTCGGAGGTGCGGACCGGATGACCTCACGTGTAATTGACGCCGACGGCCATATTTGTGAGACCCGTGAGCTTTGGCAGGAGTACGTGCCAAAGGCGTTCCGAGACCGCACGATTCGCATGGAAAGCACCGCTGATGGCCGCGACCAGCTATGGGTTAACGGCGCGCCAACGTTCTCCAATGCGGCACGCGCGTGTGTGCCGGCAGGCATGGCTGACCCCGAACACCCACCATGCTGGGATGACATCCATAAGGCATCGTATGACGGTGCCGCCCGCTTGGAGGTGATGGATGAAGAAGGCATTGAGCATTGCTTGATGTTTCCATCACTGTATCTGCGCCATGGCGACATCATCGATCCGGCAGTGGCGGCAGCTACCTGTAGTGCCTACAACGAATGGATCGCCGATATGTGCAAAGCTGGTCGGGGACGTCTCGACGCGGTCGGTCTAGTGCCCTTACAAGATGTGAAGCTGGCCACCGCCGAAATAGCACATATCGCCCGTTTAGGTTTAAAGGGCGTGGCTTTTCGACCTGAACGTTACAATGGCATGGCGCTCTTCGATGAGCAGCTAGCGCCGTTTTGGTCCGCCATCTGCGATGCTGATCTATTCGCCGGGGTGCATGGCAGCTTTGGCGTACAAATGCCGAGCTTTGCGAATTCTCGCTACGACAACAATTTCTTCATTCATATGGTTTGTCATCCCTTCGAACAGATGGCCGCCAGCATGGATTTGATTTGTGGCGGAGTGCTGCAGCGGCACCCGAAACTGCGGGTCGCGTTCTTAGAGTCGGGGCTAGGTTGGTTGCCATACTGGTTGGGTCGCATGGACGAACACTACGAGGTGATGGGCCACGACGTGCCATGGTTGCAGCGCAAGCCATCCGAGATATTCGCGGAGCAGTGCTTTATTTCTGTAGAAGCCGATGAAGCTGCGCGCTTACCTGAACTCGCAGCGCTGGGCGTCGACGGCTGTGTATTTTGGGGCAGTGACTACCCACACTTTGATTGCACCTATCCTGGCGCTGTGGCGGAACTAGAATCGCACCTGGAGCCACTTGATGCAGCGCTTGCAGAGAAGATTCGCCGCAAAAACGCCATGCGCTTCATGGGGCTAAGCTGACAGAAGCTGAGCCTGTCTATCAAGCTTTACCTTCAGCTGGATGGCATTTCTGTTCTAGGCAGCTAACTGCTGCTCGCGACAAGCACCCATGAAGAAATCAACCTTCACCGAAAACCTCATACAGAATTTTGCCCTTGCTCTTGCGCCCCATCAGCATGCCAAGAGCAAGCGCTGCTTGTTCGAGCTGAAACACCTGATCAATCGCGACATCAATGCTGCCGTCTCGCAACCACTTCAATAGATCGTTGGCGCGGGCCTGGTAGGCCTCTTCAGTGGGTACATAGTGCTGCAGATGCGGGCGCGTAATGAAAACAGAGCCCGCCTCTGCGAGTTCAAGAAGATCGAAGTTTTCCACCTTGCCGGAGGCGTGCCCATAAAGAATGCAATAACCTCTTAGGCGAAGAGAGTTCAGTGATTGCATCAGTGTGTCGCGGCCAACTGAATCGTAGACGACATCGACACCCGCGCCGTCGGTCAAACGCATGACCTCATCGCGAAAGTCGACCTGGGTGTATTCGATCACGTGATCGGCACCGCGCTGTTTTGCGATCGCGACTTTTTCTTTGCTGCCGACGGTTGCGAACACTTCCGCACCTTGTCGCTTGGCAAGCTGCACCAGGATCTGCCCGACGCCGCCAGCCGCCGCATGGATAAGACATCTACTACCAGGCTCGAGGGGATAGGCATCGTGCGCTAGATAATGCGCCGTCACGCCGTGAGTCATCACCGCTATGCCGGGTTTAAAAGAAAGATCATCGGGCAAGGGAGTCACCCGCATTGCGGGCACGGCAACATACTCCGCCTGCGCGCCGTGGACGCGCGAAAAGAGAACCCGATCGCCCTTTTTGACGTGGCTGACAGACTTGCCCACTGCCTCGACCCAGCCACAACCTTCGCCGCCAAGACGATAAGGTAGCGGCGTCGGATAAGTCAGGGAGTCTTTGTAATCGCCGCGTGAGCGATAGATATCGGTGTAGTTCACGCCAGCATAGGCGACCTTTACCAATACCTCTTCATCACCCGCGGTTGGCTTGGGGACATCACGTACCTGCAGTTTGTCCAGACCACCGAATTCTTCCACTTCCAATGCCCGCATCACATACCCTGATACTTAGTGAATGATTCAAATTTCAATGTGGAGTTTGGTCGCTATTGCAGCATTTGTCTCTTGCTGGTGCGTCGTCCAATGACGAAGTGCGCAAAAATCAAACTCAAAGCCGCATCGAATCTTGATTCTGAATGACCGACATCATTGCAAATCATGCGCAGGGGATCGGACCCGCGAAACGCACGATGGAGTGATGTATGGGCATTGCTGATGTCGACCAGACGAAGAAATATCTGCTCCGATCTAGATTCGCTGTCAGCGCTCGATCCTTAGCGCACGGCGACCGAAGCCTGAACCGTCGTGCTACGCTCAAGCGTCTTTAGCGCAGCCGAGAACGTAGACCATGCTGATCACCACTGGCCGTCCCGCCACGATCGCCCCCAACGCGATGGTTGTCTCGCCGCATGCTCTGGCTAGTCAGGCGGGAGTGGCAGTATTGCAGGCAGGTGGACATGCAGTCGATGCAGCCATCGCTACGAGCGCCGCACTTTCGGTTTTGTACCCGCACATGACTGGAATCGGCGGTGATGCATTCTGGCTGATTCACGACGGACACACTGGCGAGATTAGCTATCTGGACGCTGCAGGTCAGGCAGCGGCTAGCGCGACTATTCAATGGTTTGAGGCGAACGGCATGGATAGCGTGCCGCTACGCGGTCCGCTGCCCGCAACTCTCACGGTTCCTGGCGCTGTAGACGGATGGTGCTCAGCGCACCAGCGCTTTGGTCGGCTGCCGCTAAAGCAAGCCCTGAATGCCGCCTGCGGCTACGCGCGCGATGGCTTTCCGGTGACGGCAAGACTTGCTTCGCATATTGCCGCTTGTGCAAAGGACGCGGTATTCAGTCCAGCGGCGGCGCAAATCTTTATGCCAGCAGGCACACCGCCTAACACTGCTACGCGTTTGTTTAATCCGGACCTCGCCAACAGCTTGGAAGCGATTGGCGCGGGTGGACGTGAGGCATTCTATGACGGCGAGATCTCGCGTGCACTGGCGCGATTCGCTAAGACCACCGGCGGCTTCTTCGACGAATCGGATTTCGCCGCGCAACACTCGCACTGGGGCGCGCCAATTAGTAGCCGTTACCGCGGCATTAGCATCTATGAAACACCGCCGCCGACGCAAGGCTTTGCGGTGCTTGAAATGCTTAATCTGCTCGAAGGCTTCGATGTTGCCGAGTGGCCTTACCTCGGCGCGGACCACGTGCATCACATGGTGCAAGCAAAGCAGATTGCGTATCACGATCGCGATCTAACACTCGCCGATCCGCGCTATGCGAGCGTACCCGTCGCACAACTCATCGATCCGGCATATGCACAACAACGCCGCCGCTTGATGGACCCCTCGCAAGCGATTCCGTGGGATCAAGTACCAAGCTTCGGCACGCTGCAAGGAGACACCGTGTTCGTCGGCGTAGTTGATAGTGACGGCAATGCCGTATCACTGATTCACAGCCTCTATGGTATTTTTGGCTCAGGCGTAGTCGCTGACGGCACCGGCATCGTTTTGCAGAATCGCAGCGCGTACTTCTCTCTGGATCCGGAGCACCCAAACAAGCTGGAGCCGGGTAAACGCCCAGCCCATACACTCATTGCATCCATGGCCAAACGCGATGGCCAGCTGTGGCAGGTGCTCGGCTGTATGGGCGCAGACGGGCAGCCACAAATTCATGCGCAGACCTACACTGGGCTTATCGATTTTGGGCTCGACATCCAGCAAGCAGTTGAGGCACCGCGGTGGTTGTCCGGACGCTTTGCGTTGGGCGAGCCGCGGGATTTGTTAAACATCGAAGGTCGTTTCGATGCCCAAGCGCTGAAGGAACTAGAAAAGCGTGGTCATGTGCTGAATCGTTGGCCGAACTTTGAGGAACTCGCCGGGCACTGCCATGGCATCACTTTGGACTCGGTATCGGGGATGCGCCTTGGCGGGGCGGATCCACGTAGTGATGGAGCGGCTATCGGTTATTAGCGCTCGGGCCGGTTTAACTATCGGACCGGGTAGTTTGATCCTGCCCGTGATCGATGGACACCGAGTTAGCGACTATGCTTCGCTACAGAGGTGGACCATGACAAGAGCAACGACGGCCAAGAAGCAATCACGCAGCCGTTACACGGACGAGTTCAGCGCAGAGGCGTTGAAACTGGCCGATACGGTTGGAGTGAGCGAGGCGGCACCGCAACTGAAGCTGTACAACTCGCAGATTTATGGCTGGCGAGCCAAAGCGCAACTGCTCAGCACGCGCGGACAAATAGATCAGGCGCAGAGCACGGAGATTGCTCGTCTCAAACGCCAGATCGCCGATCAGGCCGAGGAGTTCGCATTGTTAAAAAAAGCGTCGGCGTACTTCGCGAAGCACCAGAAGTGAAGTACGCGTTTATGGACCAGCATCGCGCAGAGTTTCGTGTGGTGCTGATGGTGCGCGTTCTAGGCGTGTCACGCAGTGGCTACTATGCATGGCGCAATCGAATCGGTGTGAGTGTACGTCAGCAGGCTCGCAAACAACTTGATGCGTTGGTTGTTAAGGCTTTTGTCGCACGAAAAGCTCGCTACGGCTCTCCGCGCCTAGTGCTGGATTTATGCGATGCCGGGCATGAGTGCGACCGCAAGACCGGCGCGTCGAGCCTTCGTCGCTAGGGTTTACAGGCCAAAGCGGCGAAGCGTTTCAAAGTCACCACGAACTCGAAACACAACCTGCCGGTAGCACCGAGCCTGCTTCAGCAGGACTTCAGCGCCAATGGCCCCAACGAGAAATGGGTGGGCGACATCACTCTACTGTGGACCGACGAGGGCTGGTTGTATTTGGCTACAGTGCTAGATCTGTATTCGCGGCGCATTGTTGGATGGGCCATGAATGAGCGAATGACGGCGGACTTGGTGTGCAACGCGTTGACCATGGCGCTATGGCGTCGACACATGCCGCGCGGTGTCATCATGCACACCGACCGAGGCAGCCAATATTGTTCCAAGGACTACCAGCGCTGACTCGATGCACACAGCCTGTCATGCTCAATGAGTGGCAAGGGCAACTGTTTTGACAACGCCTGTGCTGAGAGTTTTTCCACACGCTGAAAGTCGAACTCATTCACGGTGAACGCTTCGCAACTCGCGAGCAGATGCGACAAGCCGTGTTCGAGTATATTGAAACCGAATACAACACAACACGCCGACATGACGCTCTCGGCTACACCAGCCCCGAAGCGTTCGAGGCACTGCATGTCACTTAACGATGGGTCCACTGTTCGCGGGCAGGATCACCCTGGTACAAGAGGTAGTTGCTACCGGACTACTTCGCGATGAGCGCCGCTCGCTGCATGCCCAGTCAGCGACGTCGCTCGAAGTGCGCGATCCTCTCCTGTACGCACAGCATCTCGACGTGGCTGGCTCGGACGCTGCCGCAGCAGCGTATCTTGACGCTGCCCGCATCGAGATCGGTTCAATGAGATATCAGTTCGCAGGAGACCTAGTTGTTCGCGGCATTGCCGTCGCTGGCGATGAGGCTCCGCTTGGCGAACTGCACGCTCTGCGTAACTCCGGATCTTATGACTAGGGACTTGCGGCATTGGAACAAGCAGAGTCGGTTGCGCGCCAGGATGGTTTGGTTCGGGAACTAGCTGAGATCCATCACCACAGAGGCAACATCATGTTTCTGCTCGTCGATCCAGACAAATGTTCGCACGAGCACACACAAGCGATGAGGTTCGCGCGCGAAACTAATGACCCGGATGTTGAGGCGCTAGCATATTCGGGACTCGCGAGGGTCGGATTCTTGCAAGGTGAAATCTTATCTGGCGCAGCGCACACTAGACATTGCATCGATATAGCGCGAAGGCAAGGCCTGGATTCGCTAGTCTACGGCCACCTGCACATGGTTGGGCTTGGCCTACAGCACGAGTTGCGTTTGGAGGAGGCTCTCACTTGGATGACCGACGCGGCTCAGAACGCATTTCAGACCGGAGCGCCACGCCAAGCCGTAATTAGCAATTATTTTTGCGCGGAGGTGCTATATGACCTGGGGCGTTACTCAGACTGTCGCGAATATGCTGAGCGCTCGAAACAACTCGCAATTCAGACCACTGAACTGCGATACCTTCCAGGTGCGCAGAGTATTCTGGCAAAGCTCGATGCGATGCTAGGTGAAGTGGCTGAGTTTGAGGACTTCCTGCGCCGACGCTGGGAGTCGATGACCGTCACAGAGCGACGTTTTTCAGGGCCACTGGTACTAGGTGCCCTGGCAATTGTCACTGACGATATCGCGCTCTCAGATTGGGCCCTACAGCAGGGGAAGATGCTTAGGCAAGGACCATCTATGCGCCAGTTTCTATAGGGACGCAATACATAATTGTATTCGCACAAAGCGATACGCTGCTGCCGAAGAGGTGGCTACAGAGTTGCGCGAGTGCACGCGCTTGGAGCCGATGCCACTTACCGACTTTTATATACGCTGGTCGAATGTTTCAGCGACGACGGCACAAGGCAAAAAAGGCGCCGCCGAGGCTTTGGCGGAACATCACGCATACGCCGTAAAAGCTAAGCTCAGTGTGGTAGAACCCGTCATCAAGGCACAACTCATGGCATAACTGTCGAAATCACGGACCCGCTTCACTGTTCGACGCATATGAATGACCGGCCTGAGCCCGCCCAGTAGCGCCGTCACTGATGAAATCGTACGGCATCATGAGATCCAAGCGCGTCGAGAAGATCTCGCACGCCGCAAACAGTATCGAAAATAGAGGCACTAGCTAAACCGTAAGCCTTGATAACCTGTCGCTGCGACATCGTCACATTTCGCACGATACTCCGGCGCCGTGCCGCTATAACGAACTACAGTTCGGGTTTGTTTGCCCTCAACATTCATGTTGACGCCAGTCATCCACGAGTCGATTTCATTAACTAGCGATCCTTGCGCTTTTTCGTCTACAAACGCCCGCCATTTCGCAACTGACTCCGTAGTTGCTTCGGCAACACTGCGGTCATTGTCGACCATGTGACCAATCAGGTCGCGTACCCACTCGACGTTGTATTCGATGCTACGCGGATTGTTGCCAAGCGCAGCATGCGGTCCCATGGTCATGAACATGTTCGGAAAACCATCAACCATGACGCCAATAAAAGTCTCCGGACCAGCGGCCCATTTATCCTTTAGTAATTGACCGCCGACACCACGAATATCGATGCGGTCAAATGCTCCGGTTATCGCGTCAAAGCCGGTCGCATAGATGATGATGTCAAATTCGTAGTCTTGCGCGCTGGTGCGAATACCGGCTTCAGTGATCCGCTCAATTGGAGTCTCCAACATACTGACTAGCTTCACGTTCGGCTGATTGTAAACTTCGTAGTAGTGGGTTTCCTGCGGCACCCTGCGGGTGCCAAAACCGTGGTCGTTGGGGATCAGCAGCTCGGCAGTTTCAGGATCGTTCACGCGACCTCGAATCTTGTCCGCAACAAACCCCGACATTAAGCGGTTTGCTTCGCGATCAGTTGTCATGTCACGGAAATTACCTAGCCAAATTCCAAATCCCTGCCCGGCGTAACGTTCCTCCCAAAACTCGTTGCGTTCGGCTTCGCTAACCTCAAAGGTAGTGCGCGGATCTACAGTGTGAATAAAACACGCAGATGTCTGACGACACAGTTCAAATAGCTCTGGGTAGCCAGCCCGAATTTGGGTCATTTCTGCTTTTGGAATTGGCCGGTTGTGCAGTGGTGTGCACCAGTTAGGTCGGCGCTGGAACACGGTCAGCTGCTCAGCGGTTTTTGCGATCTCTTGAATAGCCTGCACACCGCTGGCGCCAGTACCGATGACGGCAACACGCTTACCGTCAAAATCAATGCCTTCCTTCGGCCACAGACCGGTATGGCACCACGGCCCTTGAAACTCATCAATGCCCTCAAAACGCGGCATTGTCGGCGTTGATAGCAAACCAATCGCGGTAACCATAAAGCGCGTGCAATAGACCGTGCCGTCGGTAAGCGTCAAAGCCCAGAATCCGCCAGCTTGGTCGAAGTGCGCCGCGGCCACCCGCGCCTGGAACTGGATGTCCGGATACAGATCAAACTTGTCTGCGACCACTTGGCAGTAACGTTCAATTTCCGGCTGACCGGAGAAATGCTCTCCCCAGTCCCATTCGTCCAATAATTCTTGCGAAAACGAGTAACCGTACGAATAGCTCTCAGAATCGAAACGCGCACCTGGATAGCGGTTCCAATACCAAGTACCGCCAACGCCAGTGCCAGCCTCCAGCACGCGCACCCGCAGGCCGAGCTCACGTAAGCGATACAGTTGGTACATGCCGGACATGCCAGCACCGATGATGACCGCATCAAAGTCCAAGGCCGCTGCATTGCCGCTAGCGGAATCTGTTTGGGGGCTTACCGTCATGTTTCGTAGCCATAGCTTGTTGCTGAGAACATCCCCTTCAGAGACATTCAGAAGGTGAAAAGGCTACCACCAGTTTCGCTATCTTTGCCAATGCGAGATCGACACCATGTAGCGGTGTACGCGGCGCTTATGTAGAACTTAGCTCTCGGTAAAAAAATACTCGGCAGCGCCGGCGCTCTGCCACGGAGACTGGCGCTCGATTGGCTTGGGAAAATTGGGCAAACAACCGCCGCTGTACTTGCACCGCTCGCAAGGGACAAAGCGGCGCTTGCCAGATCCAAGCAGAGTGCCTTTCGCTCATCCACAAGCGAGGTTTGCGACCAGGGGCGCATGCTTGAACTTGCCCTACACCCGCTCCAATCGGCGTAGAATTTGTGTCCGTCGATGTACATGCTTTGTGCGCACTCCGGGGCGGAGTCGGGATGGAGCCTCGGCGTGGCTATCGGGCGCGTTGGCACTAGTATTCGTGGATATGAATGAAAGCCGGAACATTCGGTCGGGAGAATTCGATTGCAGCGACATGGAAAACTGTTCGAGCCCCTGCAATTGCCTGGTGGAGCAACACTTAAAAACCGCATCGCGAAGTCGGCGATGTCGGATTCCTTAGGCGATGGAACCGCCACCCAACAGCCGAACAAGTGCGGCTGTATCAGCGCTGGGCCGCAGGCGGATTGGCGCTATCAATAATCGGCGAGGTGCAGGGCAATGCCGGCTTCGCCGAGAAGCCCGGCAACCTGGTGCTTAACGATGCTTCCGACCTTGACCGTTTCCGATAACTCGCTCGACGCGGCCGCGAAAACGACTCCAAGCTGTGGCTGCAGCTCGGTCACGCCGGGGCGCTTGCCTACTTGCCGACGAGCACACCCAAAGGCCCAAGCGCTCTGGACCTGCCCGGTCTGCGGTGCGCGGAACTGACAATAGACGAGATTCGTCAATTGCCGTCGGAGTTTGCGAGGACCGCCGGACTAGCGCGTCGTGCTGGCTTTGGCGGTGTGCAAATTCACGCAGCGCACGGTTTTTTGCTTAGCTAGTTTCTATCGCCACTATTCAACCAGCGCACAGATGAATACGGTGGGGTGCTCAGCAATCGAATGCGACCTCTGCTGGATGCCATCAAAGCGACCCGCGCTGCGCTCGGAGCGGATTTCCCAATCGCGGTAAAGCTCAATTCCTCAGACCAGCTCGAGGGCGGGTTTGAAGAACGAGACGCACTCAAAGTAGTCGCAGCGCTGGACCGGTCTTAGGTCGATCTAATCGACATCAGCGGCGGGACTTACTTCCCCGGAGCAAAGTCCGCCTCCGACGCGACAGGCAAGGGCGCCTATTTCATCGAATTCGCAAAATGCGCCCGTGCAGTAACAACTAAACCACTGATGTTGACCGGAGGTTTCAAGACGCGCTTGCAAGCGGAGGACGCTTTAGCCAGCGACGCAGTTGATATCATCGGACTAGCGCGCGCGCTCGTGCTTGAACCTTCACTTGCCGCGCTCTGGCAAGCGGATCAGAAAATTGAGCCCACCTTTCCCAGATTCTCCAATGCGCCGGAGGGCGGCATAACCGCTTGGCATACGATGCGCTTGACCGAGATCGGCGCGGACCGAGAATCGTCTGCTGTCGGCGACCTCGAGCAGGCATTCGAGACTATGAAGTACGCGACAAAACCCGTACCGAAGTATGGCTGCGCCACTTTGCCAACGACGGTGTGGGACAAACTTAAAGCGAATTTTCTTCTTCTATGTCCACGCACTTGCGAGAGGCATTGTCAGCGCAATCCGTTATTTGAGCTTATGACCAAGGATGTTCTTAATGCATGGTGGAAGACACCAAGCTCGCGCGCTCCAGCTTGTAGCGATATACCTTAGAATGTCCCTTTCGATAGCCTGTAATAGCGGTCTCGACTAAGAGCACGGAGCATCATAACAACCGACCACACTCAGCCCAATATTGTTTTCATTCTCGCCGACGACATGGGCTGGGCCGACCTCAGTGTCTATGGCCAAACCGAATTCGAGACCCCAAATTTAGATCGTCTGGCGGGAGAAGGTGTGCACTTCACACAAGCGTATGCGAATTCAGCAGTGTGTTCGGCGACGCGCTTCGCGTTGATGACTGGGCGCTACCAGTACCGGCTTCCCGGTGGATTGGAGGAGCCGCTCGCCGGTCGCAAAAACGTGGGACTGCCGCCTGAACATGCCACGCTCGCAACGCTGGTTACGCAACTGGCTTACTCGGCAAATGGCACCTCGGCAGCCTGCCGGAATTCGGACCGTTGCGCAGCGGTTACGAGTATTTTTTTGGGAACTACGGTGGTGCAGTCGATTACTTTACCCATAAGCCACTGCATGGCAGCGAACAAGCGCCTGAGCTGTTCGAGAACGAAGTGCCAGTAGAACGGACCGGTTACTACACCTATCTCCCAACTGACGAAGCGGAGAAATACATTGCCGAGCGTGCTAGCGAGGACGCGCCGTTTCTTCTATCGCTGCATTTCACTGCGCCGCATTGGCCTTGGGAAGGGCCGGATGATGGGGCAGTCGCGCGCGAGCTGAAGGATCTATTTCACTATGACGGCGGCAGCTTGAAGGTCTACGCGGAAATGGTCAAAGCGCTGGACGAATCAGTCGGCCACGTGCTCGCAGCGCTAGACGAACATTCTCTTGGGGACAACACCATTGTCGTATTCACCAGCGATAACGGTGGTGAGCGATTTTCCAAGAACTGGCCCTTCCTCGGTCAAAAATCTGACTTGCTTGAAGGTGGGTTGCGGGTGCCGACCTTGATGCGTTGGCCCGAACGACTGAGCCCGCAGGTGTCTGAACAAGTGACCATCACCATGGATTGGCTATCCACGCTGTTAGCCGCCGCAGGCGTTGCCCCCAGCGCTGACTATCCGCTTGACCGCGAGGATATCCTACCAATTCTTGAGGGTCACGCAGCGCAACACGAAAGAACGCTTTATTGGCGCTACAAAGCGAGCCGTCAGCACGCAGCGCGTGACGGTCGGTGGAAATATCTAAAGATCAACGACCATGAGTTCTTGTTCGACATTGTCGAGGATGTCCGCGAACGAGCAAACTTGAAGCACAAGCACCCGGAGGTTTTCGCCCGCCAGCAACAGCAGTGGCTTGCCTGGGACAAGGATATGTTGCCAATCACCGAAGATGTCTTTTCGATCTTCCCAACCCCCGATGTGCAGGCCGAGCGTTACACGCCAGAGCGCGAAACCCGCTACCCAAAGTAAGCTGAGCGGGTACTCACTACCCTCGCAGCCTTGAACCTTTGGATTGGCCTAATCCAAAGTCAAACGGCTACGACTCGAATTGATAAGAGAGGACCTAGTGGCTGTACCGCGGCACATTCATTTGAGCTTTGACATCACGAGATGAGTGGTGAACGCGGCCACATTCTCATCCGCGTGGAACAGGCGGTCTGCCAGCTGCGTGTACTCATCCATATCAACGACCTTCAAAATAAGTACGCATCCGACTTCACCTGACACCATATAGCCGTGCACTACCGCGTTTTCTGTTGCGAGTTGCTCAAAGAAATTACGTCGGTATTGAGGCCCGTGACGCTCGAATTTGATAGTCACAACCGCCGCTAAGCGGCGATCCATACAGTCCGGGTCGATAATCGCGACAATCCGCTGTATCGCGCCAACTTTCTTCAAATGTGCAACACGGCGGAGGCAAGCTGACGGCGACAGATTGACCTCTTCCGCTAAGGCCTTATTCGCAAGGTCGGCGTTGTCGTGCAATATCGCGAGGATCTGGCGGTCGATAGGATCAAGTTTCAACATTTGAACTTTTGTTGCGAAATATAAAAATTTCACAATAACACAGCGCCAAATACACAATTTTAAGCTCAAATTTCGTCGCTAATGCGAAATACTGCTCGCAAACACGGAGACCGAAACATGACAAACGCGGCGACATTCATCGACCCAACTAGTGGCCAGAGCTTCCCCTTAGATGGGTCGCTGTGGCGGGCACCGAATGGAAATCCTTTGCTGGTAAGCGACCTCGCTGGTATCACTCGTGCAGACATTGACTCGACTTGCAGGTCAATCTGGCGCTATGCCAAAGCGCTGCCGGTGCCAATTACCAAGCCCATCTCGCTAGGCGAAGGCTGCACCCCGTTGATCAATTTCCAGTCTGACGGATTCGAACTTGAGTTGAAGCTTGAGTGGTTCTCACCAACGGGCTCGTTCAAGGACCGCGGCGCTTCAGTGCTGATGTCGTTCTTGAATCAGCAAGGTATCCGCGAGGTTGTCGAGGACAGCTCCGGCAACGCCGGCGCCGCAATTTCTGCCTACGGTGCCGCAGCCGGCATGGACGTCACTATCCTTGTTCCTGCTTATACCCAGTCGACCAAGGTTGGGCAGTCGCGTGCCTATGGCTCTAAGGTCGTGCTTATTCCCGGCGAGCGCGAGGACACCAGTGCGGCAGCTATTGAGATGGCGGCGCAAACCTTCTACGCCAGCCACAACTGGCACCCGATGTTCCTGCACGGCACCAAGAGTCTTGGTTACGAAATTTGGGAGGACTTGGGCTTTAATGCCCCCGACAACATCGTCATGCCGGTGTCCGAAGGCAGTAGCCTGCTAGGGTGTTACATCGCCTTCAAGGAACTCATGCGGGCGGGCGAGCTTGAGCGCATGCCGCGTTTGTTTGCCATCCAGCCTGAAAATTGCGCGACCTTGCATCACGCCCTATCCGGCACCACGCAAGCGCAGTATTTGCCAACAGTGGCAGAAGGCACTGCGGTAAAGAATCCGACGCGGCTCCAGACCATGGTAGAAGCCGTGCGCAACACCAACGGTGGGTCCGTCGCGATTTCCGAACAGGAAATCATAGCCACAAGCAAAGGCCTCGCCACAGCTGGCATCTTCACTGAACCATCTAGCGCGCAGGCCTATGCGGGCGCAAAACAACTGATTCGAGAAGGCCAAATTAGCCGCTCCGACAAAACAGTCGTGATACTCACAGGAACCGGACTGAAATCGCCATCCGCGTATGCCGAATGAATAGTGCATCTAACTTTGCCAACAGCCGCTTGATAATCGCCGCCAATTCCGAGTCGCTATAGAGGCGCGTTAACTGCGCTCGGAGACGTGAAACTTATGCATTTACTTTCACAGAAACGGATACTCTGTAACAGCAATGTATGTGCTAGTACTGACAGTATTTGAACAAATCACGCAAATACTCAAATACTCACATAATCAAGACTTTGCGTTTGATTCCGCGAGAATTTTCGCGTCCTACCTGAGCACACCATGGCGTTGACCTTGTCTCTGCGTGGCGACAGTCGTGCCAACGAGAGTGCAGCGTCACATCCGTCAACTCCGCCATTGGCTGTCCCCAATGATCTGCGACTGATCTGCATTAAGGCTTCGGAGGTGACCGGGGAGGTTCTGAAGGGTGAATCACCTTCGGTCCAGCACATGAAGGTGCAGGCGAAAGCTGCGAACAAGTCAATCGCTTAGTAATGCGTCGGCGCAGAAGCACAGCCTTACTTCGAGCGCAGCGCAAAACCGGCGCAAGCCGTCGGCTGCACCCAC
>Ga0055584_100001837_pt1 | contig 20896 bp, 23 predicted proteins | sample OSDHelmetaG_FD_58716 | JGI IMG/M metagenome (GOLD analysis project Ga0055584, IMG submission 58716) | Pelagic marine sediment microbial communities from the LTER site Helgoland, North Sea, for post-phytoplankton bloom and carbon turnover... | ecosystem: Environmental > Aquatic > Marine >...
AAGCATGGCAAAAATATGGTATTTAGGTCACTCTTGTTTCCAAATGGAAATCGACAATGTACGCATTGTAACGGACCCGTTTGTGACTGAAAACCCACTGGCCAAAGATATTGAATTGTCTCAAATAGACGCAGATGTAATCTTGATAACACATGGCCATGGAGACCATATTGGTGACTTGGTTGCTTTGGCAAATCAAACGGATTCTCTAGTGGTGTGTAACTACGAAATATACCTGTGGTTGGAAAAACAAGGATATTCCAACTGTAGGCCAATGAACCATGGAGGAGTCTTTGTAAATCAAGGTGTTGAATACAAGGTTGTACCTGCTGCGCACAGTAGCTCATTCCCTGACGGAAGTTATGCCGGGAACCCAGTTGGTTTTGTGATAAAGGGTTCAAAAGATTGTATCTATTTTGCTGGGGATACAGGCCTAACGTTCGACATGAAACCAATAGGAGATGAGTTTGACCTAACAGGTGCAGTATTGCCGATAGGAGATAATTTTACGATGGGGGCAAAAGATGCAGCTATTGCTGCGACCTTTTGTGGCGCGAAGAAAGTAATTGGTATGCACTATGATACTTTCGAAATAATAGAAATTAATCATGACGATGCGCGAAATGCATTTCGTGATAAAGGGGTTGAATTACTCCTTCCACAAGTTGGAGAAAAATTGAACTTTTAAAATTAAGACTATGACAAAAACGATTTGTGTTGCGAATCAGAAAGGCGGTGTAGGGAAGACTACAACTGCTATTAATTTAGCTTACAGCTTAGCGATTCTAGAGTATAAGGTTCTGTTGGTCGATGCAGACCCGCAAGCAAATTCTACTTCTGGTCTTGGTTTTGATCCTAAGAATGTGAAGATTGGTTTGTATGAGGCGCTTGTTCAAGACATAAGCCCTGATGATATTTTGTTAAAAACAACAAACTCTAATTTGGATTTGCTACCCTCTAATATTGACTTGGTTGGTGCAGAAATCGAAATGATTGATTTGCCAAATCGTGAGAAGTTGATGAAGCGAATATTGTCTCGAGTTAACGACATGTATGACTTCGTTATAATCGATTGTTCTCCTTCTCTTGGTTTAATCACAACGAATGCGCTTGCAGCAGCAGATTCGATTATCATTCCAGTACAGTGCGAGTATTTCGCACTTGAAGGCTTGGGTAAGCTATTAAACACCGTTAAGATCATCCAACGTAGCATAAATGTGAATTTGGAGATTGAAGGATTACTGCTCACCATGTACGACAGTCGCTTACGTTTATCAAATCAAGTAGTTGATGAAGTAAAGCTACATTTTCAAGAAATGGTTTTTGAGACCATTATTCAACGAAACACAAAATTGAGTGAGGCTCCTAGCTTTGGATTGCCCGTTTTAGAGCATGATGCCACTGCAAGAGGTAGCGTTAATTATCTTGATTTAGCACGAGAAATCCTACAGAAAAACAACATGACAAAAATGGCATCAGCCGAGAAGATATTACAGTAATGGCAAAACGAAACGCATTAGGAAAAGGGTTAGGAGCGTTATTAGAAAATTCTGAAGATAACGTTTCTTCATTGTCGGAAGGTGCCGTGAACTCCGTGGCAACAATAGCTTTGTCTCAGATTGTCGCAAACCCATTTCAACCTAGAAATGAATTTGAGGATGAAGCATTAAGTGAACTTGCCGAGTCTATATTGATTCATGGTGTTATACAGCCTATAACCGTTCGGAAAATAGGTAATGACAAGTATGAAATAATTAGCGGTGAAAGACGTACAAGAGCCAGTATCATTGCCGGTCTTGAGCGAATACCCGCTTATGTGAGGCTTGCAAATGATCAAGAAATGCTAGAAATGGCATTGATTGAGAACATTCAACGCGAAGATTTAAATGCCATTGAAATATCCCTGAGTTACAAGCGATTGTTAGATGAATGTGGCTTGAGACAGGAAGAACTTGGTGAGAGGGTCGGGAAAAAAAGAAGTACGGTCAATAACTACCTAAGACTGCTGAAACTTCCGGAGTCGATTCAAGGCGCGTTGAGGAGAAACGAAATTTCAATGGGCCACGCAAGGGCTTTAATAAACATTGAAGACGTAGACGTTCAGGATTATATCTGTAAAAGAGCTGTAGCTGAAGGTTTGTCGGTCAGAAAGATTGAGGAACTAGTCAAGGAATATCAATCTACAGGTGCGGTTCCAGAACCTACAGAAAAGACAACAGATTCTGGATCAACCGGACCAAAGGCTAACTTTAAAGAGTTCAAACCATATCGCGATTTACTTGTCGAACGTTTAGGTTCTGGGGTAGAGTTTGCCGCAGTAAAAGGGGAGAAGGGGAAAATAATTATTCACTTTGACGACAAACCTCATCTAGCTGACATCTTAGAGAAGATGCGCCACATTTAGTCGAATTAAGCGTTTAGATAGCAGGATTGAACTAATTTTGCGACAGACATGATTCGCTTTATTATTGGTCTTTTGGTAGTTGGTTCTATGCACGTGCAGTGCAAAGCACAATTTAGTTTCAAAGATAAATGTATGGAGCTGAATCAGTCCGGTTATATGCTGCCGTTAAAAGACTCTGGAGAGGTGCACAGCCCAATGAAAGCAACCATTATGTCTGCGATAATTCCAGGACTAGGGCAGGTGTACAACAAGAAATATTGGAAAGTAGGATTGTTATATGCCGCAGGGGCAGGACTGGGTTATGGGCTTAAAATAAATACGGATAGTTTAAAGGGATATCAAAGTTCGTTGATCGCTGAATTGGATGACGACACTACAACGATAAACTATTTATATCCAGATCTTGCCGTCGATAAAATAAGAAGCGAACGCAACTATTATAGAAAAACGCGCGACCAAATGATTCTGGGTTTAGGACTTCTGTATGTCCTACAAATTATTGATGCCAATGTCGATGCCCATCTTCGAGAGTTTGACGTCAATGAAGATCTAGCGATAAAACCCCAACCCAGCTTTATCGTGGTGAACCGCAGAGTACTACCTTCGGCTGGTTTCACGCTTAGATTTTAACCGCGAATTATCACAACTTTCTTACCACAATTCTTACGGGTTTAATGGCTGACTATTACTAAATTTGCGTCCTTAAAAACAACAGAATGAAAGTAGTAGGCGTAATAGGATCTGGAACAATGGGCAATGGAATTGCACACGTATTTGCTCAAAACGGATATGATGTTCATTTGATTGATATCAAGCAAGATGCCTTAGACCGAGCATTGCAAACTATAGGTAAAAACTTCGATCGACAAATTGCCAAAGGCAAGATTGCGGAAGATGTGAAAACCAACAGTTTAAATCGCATTGAAACTTTCACAAATGTGGTAACGGGCGTTGCTGGCTGTGATTTAGTTGTAGAAGCAGCAACTGAAAGATTAGATCTTAAAAAGAAGATTTTCCAAGAGGTTGACCAAGCTGCACCAGAACATTGCATTTTGGCTACCAATACGTCATCGATTTCTATTACTGAATTAGCGGCGGCAACAAAGAGACCTGAGATGGTAATCGGTATGCATTTTATGAATCCGGTTCCTGTGATGAAGTTGGTTGAAATTATAACGGGTTACTGTACGTCTAAAGAGGTGACTGATACCATCGAGAAGCTATCGATAGACATCGGGAAAGTCCCAGCAATGGCCAATGACTATCCAGGGTTTATCGCCAATAGAATTCTTATGCCGATGATTAATGAAGCTATTTACACCTTATTTGAAGGTGCCGGTGGTGTAACCGAAATTGATACGGTGATGAAGCTGGGTATGGCACATCCAATGGGGCCACTTCAATTGGCTGATTTTATCGGGCTAGATGTTTGTAAAGCGATATTAGACGTTTTATATACTGGTTTTGGAAATCCAAAATATGCGCCATGTCCGTTGTTGGTTAATATGGTCAACGCAGGTAGAATTGGTGTTAAATCTGGCGAAGGTTTTTATAATTGGAGCCACGGCACGAAGGAACTAGTTGTTAGTTCTAGCTTTGAAGAGTAGTTGGATTTAATCGCTTAGGATCTCTTTATGCGCACAAGAACATTAAGAACATACCGAACAGAGATTTCTTCAATCCCTTATAGTGTCATGTAGACACTTGGGTTTTCCTTCCCAAAAACTTCCTGTCAATAACCAATCCACCTGTTACACCAATGGACAAGTATATCAAATCTGATAGTTTGAAGTCGTTACCCAATATGAGCTTTCCAACCAACGTGTTTCGAATTGTTTCAAACCAGTCGACAGTAATGAGTTGAGAAAATTCTATAACAAAACAAAAAGACAGGGCGATTAAAAAATTCTGAGCAGGACGCTGACCAACCCGTATCCAACACACTAGGAAGTAAATTAATGTTCCATACAGTGCGTCACCGACACTTAACGGTATGAATTGAAGCGCAAAGTCAGATCTGGAAAATAGGCCCACAAGGAGGACGAGAATTATTAAAACACTAACCTTACTTCTCATCGTCAGCGGTTAGCGTATACGCGTGTTCAACCATCTGGCTATAAACAGTGCTCCAACCGCGCCATCTGCCATCTTCACTCATCGATTCGTTGTGCCATAGACTAACAAATAATCCACCCACATTTTTGACCTGCTCCATCAGCTCGACAATTGTTGTAACTGCTTGATTAGGAGATTGGTTCATATAATGTAGTGGTGTTATGTCCATACAACAGAAAGGGATTAACTCAAGATTGGTGACCTCGTTGGTAGTTAAGTCAAAGAAACGGAACGGTGCTGCTATGCCTGCACGAAACCCTAGGTGCGTGGAGTAACCCATGGTATGATCTTGTCGAATACCAATACCGTCAAGTCTTATATAAGTATCCGGCATTTTATGCATTAAAAAATGCTGTCGGCTATGCGCAATGTCTTGGGCAACTATATTTTCAAGCAGTTGATGTTCTTGGCCGACTAAAGCGTGCTGGTAGTTCGAACGGTAAGAAGGATGTATGCCTATGGTATATCTATCGTTTAGCCGATTAATACAGCTTTGAAACTTAGCATTAGAAGCATCGGTGTTTTTATCGAATTTACCTCGTTTACCTATTTGAATAAAGTAGTTTACAATGGTTTTGTACTTCTCATGAACGTGGTCTTGCCAATCAAAGTTATAAAATGGATCTGCTTTTTGATTGGTCATAACAGACATCCTGTCTTTTACGTCTTGCCAACTTCCATTGACTACATCTCTTACAAATCCGCCAAAAGACCTTAAAAATCCTTTGTTACGATATTTCCACGCTTGGTCGATATCTATAGTGGAAAGGTATTCAAATGTCCTGGAGGTTGAACTCATCTCAGGATACATGGCTTGGAGTGCAGTTTTGAGGTGTATTGCCCATTCGTTAACGATTGGTCGGCTCAATAGACCTAATTGATACAAACAGCTCTCAGTGGCTGGAAACCGTTCGTGTGCATCTTGTCTAAACGGAAGGTATTCTTCGTAGCGACTCACCAAATAAAAACTAGACGCCAAGACATCGAGGTGAATGTCTTGATCAAGAATAAGCGTAGGTGTTGCATTCCAATCCTTACCCAAACCAATGTCGACATGCCTTATATCTGCTTCAAATAACAGATTTGAAGGTATAATATGATATCCTGAAAGGTCTTGATTCTTGGAGTAATTAATGCGAACACCATTAGAAGCAGCGAAGAGTTCTTGGTTTGAGGTAAGCGTTATTTCAAATCCAAGAAGGTCATGAAAAATCAACTCAGCAATGAAAGTTAGCCTACTATTAACCTCTGAGCTATAGAGTGTTAGCTTGTTCAAAATAGCTTTTGCCGTTGATTACTTAAAGTTGTCAAATGAATCGTTGAGAAGCTTTGCTAATGCATAATCCTTTTCAGTAACCTTGTTGTCTGCATCATGCGTTCGTAAGTTAACAAACACTTTGTTGTAGACGTTGCGCCATTCCGGATGGTGATTCAATTCTTCAATTTGTTCTGATACATCAAACATCCAACGCGTCGCGTCAAGGAAATTGTTAAATACAAATGTTTTACTCAATAAGTCGTTTTCTTCAATCCAGCCGTCCATCAATACTTTATAAGTTTTAGAAATGACGTATATCCGTCTAACTTCAATTGTACAAAATAAATCCCGGACTTGAACTCTTGTGTCGCAATGTTTACTTGTGAAACGTTTAATTCTGAGGCAATTTCCTGACCTAAGTCGTTGGAAATTGAATAACCAAATTGTTGTCCTGATTGGCTACTTATTGCTGCATCATCTATACCCAAACTAAACCCTTCAGTATTAAACGCAGTAAACAACTGGCTGAATTCCAGCTTCTTTCCCTCAGAAAGCAGAATATTATGATTTGAAAAACAAGATCGGATATCACGATGATAACGTTTGTCGAATAGCAGCGAGTCAACGGTTAATAGGATGTTAGCCATCTCTGGAATCGTGGCCGTTTTGTATTGATAGAACAAATGCTCCAACACCAAAGAATCGCAACTAGCCCGCCCAATTTTATCATAAATACACATCAACGGAGTCGACCACATTTCCCTGTCGGCGTTCGAGTTGCCGGTCATGTCTTGAGGATATTGCAACTGAGCTCCAATAGTTACACCTTCAAAAAACGGATTATGGCCGTCCCAATTAAACATTTTTTCCCATGCAAAATCCGTGTAGGATTTTGAATATGAGGCACTAAAATAGTCGGCATTTCCTTCTTCCATGGCGCTTCTATCACGTGTATTGGCATAAGAATCACCTCCGGCGACGAAAGCTAAGGCATGAGCAAATTCGTGCACGACGATTTCTCCATCTTCGGCGTCGTCAACTCCACCCTCCCCGAATTCTAATTCTACTGGTGATACACCGTAGTTGAATGAACTGAAATCGCTTCCATTGTAGGCATGAGCGTCGATAACCAAGGTATCTGGCAAGGCATTCGAAAACCCCAATTGCTCAACATGGTCAGTCATGTGGGTGATATGATAAAACGCATTGACGTCTTCAAATTGATATTGACTTCGGGTAAAAGAAAAGGTATCCGTTAACGAGAAAGTTTGTGGCGTAACCGGATTACTAACATTACCGAAGTAGTATCTTTCAGATTTTAGCCAAAAGGTATCGTTTTTGTGTTCTACAGTCATGTCAACCCATTTGCGTTCCGCATTGAGTTGAGGTACATCTAAATCTGATGAATCTATATACGGCGACCCATATGGTTTTTGAGCTGTATTTAAAGGGTTTACCAGAAACACTTGTGCTTTAACTTGTGTGTCTGGAGCCTCATAAAACAACTTTTGAGTAATTTGACCATGAACGACATCATCCACCACGATTTGTTCTGAATTAAATGTGTCATCTAGTTGTTCAAAAACGGCGAGTTCCCAACGACCATTTATGCCCACAATGACTTGTTTCGATTTAGAATGGGTTGAAGTGAAATCAGTATGGATTGCGGGAATATTGTCCTGCACAAACAGAACGTTTCCATGTAAATCTGTGTGTACCCGAATTTGAGCGTTGTAAATAGGAAAACCATCTTTCGACACCGCATAGGTATAATGTTTTCCTGTTAAGCTTTTCGTAGAACTTATAAGCCGTGTTTGATACTCTGGAAGACTTAATACGAGGTGCTCCTGACTGAGAAACTTTGTAACTGCGTCCTCGGTTTGGAGTACTTTATGTATGGAATATGTAGTGACGGCAGGTATTTCGATACCGTTCGACTGATCATGGATTACCGCAATTTGCGCAGTAGCATACTGTGACAAAACGCACAGAGTAATTACCAACAACCAGTTTTTCATTATGTAAAGTTAACGCCTTTAGACGCGATTAGGTTTATCAGTTAGTTCAAAATTGGGTAATGATTCTAGTTGTCTCTGAAATTCGCTGTACTTGGATTCGGCCAATTTAATTTCAAAATAACCGCCTATCAGGCTTGGTGGTTGAACAATCGTAAAATCAAATCTGTTCGCTAATTCGTATACCTGAAAATCTTTAGCTCCTAGATGTCTTATCCAAGCTCTTTTTTGAACCGTTTTAGTTACGATTGTACATCCGTCTAAGGCCTGTTTAGCTGCACTTCCATAGGCTTCAATAAGTCCAGAAACGCCTAATTTCTTGCCTCCGTAATACCGAACAACAGCCACCAAGGTGTAGGTTAGGTTTTTAGACTTAATTTCTCGTAGAATGGGCTGTCCTGCAGAGTTGCTGGGTTCACCGTCGTCATTAGCCCGATAGTTTTCACCGTTTAATCCCAAGCGATACGCATAACAAACATGCGTTGAGTCTGCATATTTAACCCGTAGGTCGTTAAGTAGGGTTTTTAAGCTGTCTTCACTGTCTACGTGAAATGCTAGGCCAATAAATTTTGAACCCCTGTCTTTATGCAGCACTTCTACTGACCGCTCTATGGTGATAAACGTGCCTTCCATGTTTACGGTAAGCTGATTAAAACGATAGCAAGCAAAGCCATTACAATACCAATGATATTCTTCTTGTTTAATTGCTCTCTGAAGATGATGACGGATAACACAGTTGAAAGCACTACGATGCCAACGTTGTTCAAAGGGTATACCTGGGATGTGGTGAAAAAGTCTGATTGCAGTGCCTTAAGCAGAAAGAAAATACTGAAGTAGTTTGGTATGCCAAGAATGATACCGCCAACCACGTTCTGACGCGTTATAACCGTTTTATTCGTTACAACGCGGTATACCGTTATTGCTGTGCCTAAAAACGCAGCAGCACAAAAGATCATAATGGTTGCGGCAGCTGGAGATTGGCCAACTATTTGTTGTTCTATAATCTTTAACGAGGTGTCTATCACGCCACTGCCAAGCAGCACAAATAAGGGCAACAGCAGCACCCAATTCGTTTTGCTAGTCAAAATGCGTTTGTCTTTTTTACTTACAAAATACACGCTTACTAAGCTCATCACAATCCCGACAATCAATAGTGCGGTAAGCGATTCTTTTAAAAATAGAAAGGCGTACAAAACGGGGAATACGACGCCCATTTTTGCCGCAATTACAGAAACACTAATCCCATATTTTTGAGCGGTCACGGCCATTCCGAAAAACACGGAAACAAATAGAAGTCCGAGCAACAAGGTGTATGGACCCCAGCTTGTTTGGTAGTTGCTTGCCAATACATTGAAGCTGATATCTGAGGTTAACAAACCTGTGGCGATGCAGGTCCAATAATTTACGGCAATGGCTTGTTGATTGTCTACTTGATATTTGGGGAAATATCTAAAAACAAGATTAATAATGGTCGAGCAAAGAATACTAAGAAGCAGAAACATGGTTAGTTGTTATGGTACACTTTTACTGAGTTGTCTTTTAAGTCGAATTGAGTTGTCGTTTCCAATCCAAGTAGTTCAGGCGCTTTAATTCCAGAACCCCATTTGTCGTTACTTGTAAGTACATGTATTTCGTCCCAATAGTCTTGTTTGATACACTGGTTTAGAATATTGGCTCCACCTTCTATGAGCACTTGGTCGATGTGCCGAGACATCAATGCATTGGTTAACACATCAAAAATGGTATCCGTTGAAGATGCAGGTTCAAATACAGCATTGGCAATATCACGATTTTTCCCTAGAACTAGGGTCGGTTCACCGTCTACAAAAATGGTATGTGTTGTAGGTAGTTTACCATCCAAATCCAATATGACGCGAAGCGGATTTTTCCCTTTTACCAAACGTGTGGTTAAGCTTGGGTTATCTGCTATGGCTGTAGTTGTACCTACAAATATGGCAGCAGATTCTGCTCTCAGTTGGTGAACATATATGTTGGCTAGGTCGTTGCTAATTGATTTAGAGTGGTTTGTGTCGTTAGGGTCTCTGCCCATAAACCCGTCATGTGTTTCCGCCCATTTGAGCACGATGTATGGCCTGTGTTTACTGTGAAACGTCATAAAACGACGATTCAAAATAGCTCCATCTTCTTCCAGTATTCCGGTATGTACGTCAATCCCTGAATCTCGCAGCCTTGCAATACCTTGTCCTGCAACTTTATCATGTGGATCGAGATTAGATATGACTACTCGCGGAATTTTATGTTTAATAATCAAGTCTGCACATGGTGGTGTTTTTCCGTGATGGGAGCAAGGCTCAAGATTGACGTATAGTGTCGATTCCGACAGCAAAGATTTGTCCTTTACAGCATGAATGGCTTCTACTTCTGCATGTGGGTTACCGTAACCCGTATGATAACCTTCTCCGATTATTGTGTCATGATGCACAATTACAGATCCAACGAGCGGATTGGGGTAGGTAAGTGGGTGTCCTTTTCTTGCAAGCTCAAAACACCGCTTCATGTATTTTATGTGTTTATCTTCCGACAATGGATTGTAATTTCGACCACAAATGTATTCAAGTTTAAACGGCATTCGGCAGCATTTTAAAACGGAACTATCTCATCGGTATTCACCACGTGAAACAGAACAATTGTTTTACCGTTTATTGTCAACATGTTTAGGTATTTCAAAAACAGATGCGATTCTTTCTTTAAGGAATGAAATTCCGACAGAAAAGCAGGAGGTAATGCAAACGGCACTAGACAAATTAAAAGCAGGCACACCTGTTCAGTATATCGACAATACCGCATTTTTCATGGATGATACATTTTATGTTGATGATTCTGTTCTAATACCAAGACCTGAAACAGAAGAGTTGGTTAAGTTACTATTAGATGAAAACAGTGAAGCTGAAATGCAAGTGCTAGATATTGGTACTGGCAGTGGTGTAATACCCATTTGTTTGTCTAAAAATCGACCCAATTGGGTAGTTCGCGCATGTGACATATCCAATGAAGCACTAGTTGTAGCAAGAAGAAACGCAAATGATATTTTAAAGCACTCTAGCGTCGCTTTTTACAAAGAAGACATCCTTTCCCCTAAAACACAGTATGCCCAAAGTCTCGATGCAATCGTAAGCAACCCGCCATATGTGCTGGATTCAGACAAGCAAGAGATGAAAGACCAGGTTTTAGATTTTGAGCCGCATTTGGCGTTGTTTGTACCAGACAACGACCCACTTTTGTTTTATGCTTCGATTACGGATTATGCCAAAAGAAATTTGAAAAAAGGTGGCAGATTATATTTCGAAGTGCATGAATCGTATGCGGATCAAGTAAAAAGTCATTTAGCAGAAAATGGGTTCAACTCAATCGTTAGCCATGCGGACATGCAAGGCAAACCCAGAATGGTAGCAGCTTCCATGCCATAAGGTTTTATAAATTTTCTTTAAGTTTGGGTACAAAACCCAAAACGCATGATTGGTCTACGCTTACCGCTAATTTGCCTAATTCTGAGTATCACATTCACATCTAGTACAGCCCAAAGTTGGGAAGACTACTTATATTTTGATTCATACTATCACTCTAAAGAGTCCGATTTAAATGGTCCAACATACTTTTCGGATATAAGCGATAATGGAGTTATTGTCGGTTATTTTTCGCACTATAACACGGGTAATGTTGGTCTTGTTCGATACAAAAATGGAGATACGGATACGTTTGCAGTTGATGGATACACGCATACCGAGATTACGGGCATTAATAGTAAACATCAAATAGTTGGGCGAGCATATAATTCTCCTTCAACGGCAGTAGCATTTAAAGCTGAAATCGTGGATAGAAAGATTGTCAATTCATCGGTATTTGATTGGCATAGTTCTGGTGCACGTAATAAATGGCCACAAAAAATAAATGATGATGGTTTGGCTTCTGGGAGCATGGAGACGGGAACCACGAGATGGGCTCACTATCAAAAGGTATTTGGCTCATCCACAGCCTCTAACAAAACAACAAGGCATAGAGTTGGCTCGAGTTGGGTAAATACATATGGTAATGGGTTAAACGAAAACCTTGATTTGGTTGGCTATTACATCGATGGAAGTGAGCGATTTCCATTTGTTTACAGCACCGCTGACAACAAAATATATACCTTAGATCATGTTTACCCAAATGGCAGAAGAACACTTTTTAATGACATTAACAATTCGCATCAAATAGTAGTTGAGTATCGAGATTCAACAGGATTTATGCATAGCACTGTAGGGCAATATGACCCCGCAACACAAACGGTGGATTATTATGACACATTCCCGTTAAATGAATACCAACAGACTTATATCAAAGGAATTAATAATAATGGTGATATTGTCGGGTATTACACGACTGCTTCAGGAATCACACGTGCATTTTTTGCCACGAAATCGAGCATGGAAATTCCAGGGTTTGATATAAATACAAATGCAATACCGCATGCAAACTCTGCCCCATTCTTTAAGTATGACACGTTTAATTACGATTACATACGACAAGATCCATACTTCAGAGATACGATGCAACCTTTTTACAAGACAGTAACGAATCACATTCCGCTGGATTCGTTTAAGGAGAAATCATTACGGGATTCAAGACGCTCCCCTTCATGGGTTTCATACGTATTGGCAAAAGGCGCTGATAAATGTTATATCGGTGGTCAAATGCGTGTTATTGAAGCGATAAAATGGTTGTCTATTTCGAGCGATTCATTTCAAGGATTTTGCAATGGCATTAGCGGAATGACTGGGCAGTATTTTGCAGATACACAGAGTGTTTACAAACGCTTTCCACTTATTCCAAGCGGCAATACGTTGTCTGATTACAACCTACCAAACCGAAAGTTTGATCTCCGATTTAGAGAAAGTCTTGGTGCTTTGCAATTTTATCAAATGTCAAAACATTTTAAACCGGTATTTAAAAAGTGGGAACGTCAAATAGACTTGTTTTATGACAATAGGGACGATGAGCATATGGGTAACGTAAAAACAATGCTTTCAGATATGGCGACTGATTTCTATGATACGTCTGCCGTTGACTCACTAAATGTGTTGTTTGAATGGTTACAGTTCTCTGGAAACAACCCGGGAGGGCATGCGGTATTTCCGTATAAAATTAATAGGAGGTTGAACGTAGAAACGCCAATAGATACTGTGTTTGTTATGGATCCTAATTTTCCACAAATGCCGGTAAGACTTGTTTTTAATTATAAGATTAATAGAGGTCGAGCATATGACTCTTCGGGCAGATTTATTTATTTCGTTTGGACCGCAGGTCCAGGAGGTAGTCTTGCTGAAATAAACATTTCTTCGCGTGCTCGATTAAGACCAAAACGCAGTGATGTCGTTCCCGACAAACACATGAAATCAAGTTTAGAAGAGGCCAGCATCAATACATTTGGGATATGTGATTACTTAATTGAAAACGTCGACAAGGCTTCAGAAAAAATAGAGCTTACAGGTGGGAAGTTTACGAAATCGTTTGCTGATGTAACAGCCGAGTATATCATGAATAGTGATGACTTACCAGATGTATTATCGTCAAGCAAACCGTTAAACATAAAAAGTACCATTACGGGTTGCTCATCTTTGCATTTCTGGCATTATATGCATCCAGATGGTGATTTGATTTATGCGCGCAATGGAGTTAAGCCGGCAGAAGAAGACGTCATTTACAACAAAGGTAAAACGATGCGCATTGTCAATCAAAATGGCGTGGAAGGGACGATAACTGTTACGAGTGTTACCGAAAAAGAAGATGAAGAAGCTGTAGTAACTATTGAAAACTTTGACTTGGCTAGTGGTAAAGAATTGACGGTAGATGCCAACGACATTTATCATGTCAAAATTGATAATAACGACGGAGATAATAGTGATTACACATTAAAAGTCCGATATATATCACCAAATGAAACCGTTAATTGGAAAACGACTGACGTCAAAATAGGCAAAGATCAAACACATACTGTGTTGCTAAAACCTGAAGATGAAGATCGTGAGGTTAGAATCTTGGTTGACACAACAGGGGATGGCAACGCAGACGATACACTCGAAATTGAGAACAATTCTGGGATTAATAATGTACTACTAGCACGATACGATTTACGTCTGTTCCCAAATCCAGCAACAAAGTTCATTCAATTGAGCATGCAGAACCTTCAGACCAATACGACGTCATTTAAATTGATTGATATTCAAGGGAAAATAGTGCTAGAAAGAGAACTTACACATGGTGCTAAGATTCAGACTGCATTTGACATAGCGCATTTGTCCAGAGGTATCTATACTGCCGAAATTATAACACACGACGGTAAATCAACCTTACGAAAAAAGGTGGTGTTGAAGTAATGCTGTAGTAAACGAAATACGGTTGTTTCGCTTTTGGGTTTAATCCAGTTTATTAATGATGGACATTGGACCACCACAATATCTGCTATGACAAGCTTTACACGCGTCAATTGACTTTCTATAATAGTAAGATTGGGAATCACCTCTTTCAATACCTCGAAGTGCTTCAAAGTATGGACCGGCAAGTGTCTGAAAATCAGATTCCAAATGTTCATCTCGTGTTCCTGTAGCTTTTGCCATCTCCCAGATTTCTGCAGGTATAGAGTCAATGTGTTTGCCTTCGGCCAGACTTGTTTTCGCTTGTTTTGAGAAATCAACCATCGTACGCATGGTTTCCGATAGCTCAGAAGCCTCATACATCTCGGCAGAGTTCGTTTTTTGCTCAGGACTGTTCTTGCACGCTGTAAAAGAAAGACTAACTAGCAGTATAATGATGTTCAGACGCATATTATTCGATTACAATACCATCAGCCATAAATGAATAACGCATTTCGTGTTCCGTGATCGCATCAATCTCTTCCTCCGTTTTTTCTGCGTCACGCGCATATTCTTTCAATTGGTTCACCGATACAGAATCGACATAAAAGGTGCCTTTGACGGTAGCCTTATGTCCGGCGCTATTCATAGGGGCGAAGTAACCATAGTCGCGGAATCGAACAAGCATATCCATGCCTTCTACGTCCATTTTCATCCAACATCCTTTGGCTTGACATACAGAGGTGATCTCACCATCTAAGATTGCATCTAAAGAATCTCGTTCTCCAAGAAGAAAGTTAAACGAAGCAGGATCATATGCATCAGTGACATTCCAGATCGTGTCACCATAACGGCCAGCAATAGATTGTTCTGAGGTTTCTTCATTGGTGTTGTCTTGATGTGTATTTTGGCAAGCGACTAAAGCAATAGTAGCGAGTAATACCCAAATCGTGGATTGAAGTGTTGTTTTCATAATGTGATGCAAAAGTACATTTCTAGAACAAAGAAGCACTGTGTGACTTTCAAATAATAGTGATATAAATGCAGTCTAAATTACGGTTAAATCCTTTTCAGTCTGAGGTGCAATTTGTTCAAGATAGTGGGGTTGTAAACTTGAATTTAGAGACCATTTTAGATTGGGCCTTGGCGATCTGCGAACCTGAAGATTAAACGTGATTAAACGTCTTTTGGTATCCTTGTGCTCTTTTTGAGCCTCAGACAAATGCGTAATTAAGTCGTTTAACATGCGTACAAATTTCTAAGTAAATATGACAATTTACATGGCGAAAGGTAGTGATTTTTATCTTTTTAACGCATCCAAAGGAAGGGATTCAAAATAATCATCCATTTCTATAAAATCATTAATCTCCAAATGACCTGATAACCAATTATTTGCATTGTCATTATCTAAAACGACTGGCATCCGTTTTTTTGAGTTGTGTATGTGCGTCATAAGTGTATTGGCAGGTCTAGTTAGCACAGAAACGGTTTTTATAGTAGCTTCAATTTCAGGGAAAAACCAATCGGCATAGAGGCAAGCCAGATGAAATGGGTCACCTTTAGGCATTATGATGAGATGCCTTTTTTTGGTAATTTCCTTTTTACCTTTTTTGTTTACCGAAGCCACATGCTGCCATTCATAAAACCCGTCTACTAATAACGTTGCATGATTTTCTTGGTACTTGTAACAAATGGATCGGTGCTCTTCAATTTTTTCAACTTGTGTGTTGAGTGTATTCCGCAGTTTAGCAGACCATTCTTTCTCCCAGGAAGGCATTAACCACCATTTTCCTAGTTTCATTTGATTGGGATTCTCATTGGTTACAATTGGCACCCAACTGAAGGCATACCCATTTATGTGGGATTGTGGCTCAAACAAGTCCTGGTAATTCCCTTTTGGTTCATTAAGACCCATTTTCTCAGCCAAAATATCAAGTGCAGTGGTCTGTTTTATATGATAACACATAAAACAAATATAAAGGGCATAGATGGTCTACTTCATGAATGGATGTCATTGTGGATAGGATAGAGGCTTTCCACAGAGCAGCTGTGATATACACAAATGTTTTGAAATAATGCGTCTATCAATTACAATTAGGCGTATAGATGGTTGATATTCAATGTTGTAGGTTGATATTGTGTTTGAGTTTGTAGGGCTTCCTATCGACTTGCACTACTGCTACTAACTTCTTAACATGATGATTTCGCAACTATTAAATCGAGACGTAACAAAACTTTTTACCCTAATGCTATTCGTGTTTGGTATTTGTTTTAGAGCTTACACACAGTCCAATTCTGACAACCATGACATTAAAATAATTGTACCAAAATCATCTACTATTCAAGTGGCTGGCGACAACAGTGCGTCAATTGTACTTGCACCACAACTTCCTGATGATGCCGGTAAACCGTTAGATTTTGAGGCCTCAGTTAATAATAGTTTGTGGTTAAATTACTCTGCGGTTTCTCAAGAAGGTAAAAACATCTATGTATCTATTGCCGACGGTGATTTGCCCGATGGGATCGGTTTAACCGTTAATGCATCAACCTCAGACAACGTCGGTGACGGTAATCTTGGAAAATCAGAAGGTCCAATTACCTTGTCTACGGTTAACCAAGCTTTAGTGAAAGGAATTACGACATGTTTTACGGGTGAAGGCACCAATAAAGGCCGTCAGTTAGCCTATGAGCTCGTTTCGATTAATCAATACCAATTTATTAATGCGACACCAAACGCAACCATAACAGTCTGTTACACGATAACAGACTAAGACAAAGAAGCGTTGTTATAGGTAGTAAGATTAACAACGTCATCAATCATAATTTATAGTAAGCAAAGGCCCTGATACGTATTAGGGCCTTTATTTTTTTCCAACGTGAGGCATAATCAATTTGCGTTTAGCCATTTTTACGAGTGTTAACCATTCTTTCCGCTTTGACTTTATTTTTTGATTATCATAAGAGGTTAAACGCTCGTAATCAGTGCGCAGATCAATATACGCGTACAGGCCATCTTTCCCTTTCCGTCCGGTTATTTTTATCTTTTTATTGGTCAACCAATGCATAATTTTGGTTGCTTCCTTTTGAACGCTGGGAAATACATTTTGGATGGATTTTTGTTTGTCTGATTCAGCAAGTTTCTCCCATTCGAAGAAATCAAAATACGTATTGGTGAAAGAAAGACCGTATTGGACACCTATTGTCTCCATAAAGAAATATCCCTCTGCGTATAGTTCATACGACGTATACAATGCTGGTATGAACTGCGAATTGTTTACAGTCAACTGTCTTAATATTGTACAGACCTTATATGTTTCGAATGCCGTTTGTTGTTTTTTTGATGCAATCAGTGCCGTGAGTATGTCATTAATAACCGCTGTGTATGTCGTAGAGACTAAAATCTGATTTGCGATTTCTTCGCCTAAATATCGCTTAAGTTGGTCATCAGAATCAATTCTTTTCTGAAATTGTTCAAGATTATTAGAGGAAAGAACAAAGTCGAAAATGGTCTTTTGAGATTCATTCATTTCTGCTGTTAATTTCATTGTAAAAAAAAGAGAGGGCGTTCACCGCTCTCTCTGTAGTTAGTTTAAAATTTAATGCCCTAACTGAATCGCCATTGTGCAATTCAATATTTCTTGAAGGTTGGTTCCTTACTTCAGTGTCAAAACAAAGAATAACTCGTTGGTTATACAATATCTAAAAAGATACACATCCAATGATTTTGGTCAGGTTTTAGGTCTCGACCCAGTATAAGCCACTTTTTATGGCATAAAGAACCAAGCCAACGGTGTTTTTAACTTGGAGTTTTTCAATCATTCGTGTGCGGTACGTATTCACCGTATTTCTAGATAACTTTAGTTGCACTGCTATTTGTTCGTTTGTTTTTTGTTCGCAAATAAGTTTGAGAATCTTTTCTTCTTTTGGGTTGAGCTTTTGATCGCTTAAACGTGGAAGGTCTGTTGATTTCAGATAGCTTGCAATATCACGACTTACATAGAAGCCAGAGTTGTATACCGTTTTAATGGCTTGGAATAATTCCAGAGAACTGGCTGCTTTGGTCACAAAACCGTTGGCTCCATGTTGTATCATTTCGTTAACCAATCGTGGCTCTTTATGCACGGATAAACCAAGGAGTTTAACTTCATTGCCATACGTCGAGCGGTATTTTTTAACCGTTGTTGGGCCGTCCATCACGGGCATCTCAACATCCACAAGTATGACATCAGGGAGGTTCGATCGGTCGAGTAAATCTAACAAGACTTGGCCATTCGCCGCTTCAATAATTATTTCAAAGTCGTCGTGATCATTAAGCAAATTGACCATTGCCGTGCGTAAAATTCTGTGGTCTTCTACAATTCCAAGTTTAATCATAGGGCATATTTATTATATAGGTAACACCTTTATTAATAGCGGATTCTGTTTGTATTTGTCCTCCAATAGCTTCAACGCGGCCTTTGATACTGTTGAGGCCTAGGCCTGAATAGTCTAATGTGTTATCGAAACCTACGCCGTTATCGGAATAGACCAAATGAATGCGGTTGTCGGTTTTGTCAATGTCGATATGAACGATGGTCGCATTGGCATGTTTTCTGGCATTCGTTATTAATTCTTGACAGACTCTATATACCGCAAGGTTTGTGATTTCCTTAGGTGATGCATCAAAATTCATTTCTATCGAAAAAGACGTGTGCTTTTCGAAATTTGCTTTGTCTACCAAATCATGTAAGACGTGTTTAAGACCATGACGGTTAAGAATAACGGGATAAAGAAGTTTGGATATATCCGAAAACTGACTGATGGCAACTTCTAATGATTCAGATGTCTGTTTAGCCAATTCTGGAATTTCTGCTACCTTATCTTTTTTGACCTTTTGTTGCATACGGTCTACATTCAATCGTATGGCGGCAAAGGTTGGTCCCAATTCGTCATGCAACTCCAAACCAACGCGTTGTCTTTCTTTTTCTTGAGAGATTAAGGTGTTTTCTGCAATTTCCTTTTGTCGATTAACCTCCATGCGTTGCATTTGTAGCTCCAAATGCGACTTTTTCTTCTGGCCTGTAACCACAATAATCATCGTTAGTGCCAGAATAAGTAAGGTAAATGCTGTTCCTAAGATGATGATGATGGTGTTGGAGTCCATAATAGTCCGATGTTTAGGGTTAAGATGAATAAAAGGTAAAGTGGTAGATAAATTTTGTTCCAATACTCAAACCACTGTGCAATGTCTCCGATGATATATCGGCCAAAGGCTATCGTAAAGAAGCTTCCGGCGAAATAGCCCAAGAAACCAAATATGTAGATGAATCGTTTGGTTAAACCACCTTCTAGTTTTTGAGTTTGGGAAACTACGTCGTACAACCAAATAAAAGTCACCAAAACAAAGCACAAGTTTATTAAACCATTGAAATCGAAATACTGTTGTGTGTCTAAAGGTGATCTAACAGGAAAAACATTAACGATGTCTACAATGTCTAAGGACGAATGATCTGTAGTAAGAAAAAAAATCAAACTTGTAATTGGCAGAATCGTGCTGATAAAAAGGACAATACGCTTGTTTGTTTCTTGGTATATAAAAACACTGATAAATATTAAATTGACTAGTACAAATATGCTGTAGTGAATTAAGTTATAACCGGTATGATAAAAAGTAAATATCTCAGAAACTAAGGTTAAATAGAGGTATCCAATAATGTACCAGTCTAATCTTATCTTTTGTTTTTTAAAAAAGAAAAATATGGTAGGAATCAAGATAAATAACATCCTAAAACCTGTGTTTCGCATGATTTCTACCATAGTTAGACTTATGAATTTAAGGCGTTTGGAGACGAGCTATTTGGCGGATCTGGTAAAGCTGCATCAGCCAATTCGCCGTTTACTATATCGTCTTCGTTGGCTTTTGCGCCTACAAGAACTAAGGTTGGATCATCATTACTATCCAGCGCATAATAATATCTAATACCAACGCATTCTGGCTGATCTAAAATGGCTTGTAAGGCATCCTTGCCGAAAAAGCCACCGACCAAAGCACCGGGGTTGTTGTCTCTGTAGTCTTTAGTCATTGCAGCTGCTGCAGCTAAAGAAATGGAATGATTTTGATTTGGGTTAAAACTCATAGCTCAAAATTCGCAATAAGATTCCATAAGTAAAATATCTAAAAAGATACAGATAAGAGTATATTATAACCGATGATTGGAGTTAAATATCTATTTTGATACAAGGTGCTGCAGGATTGAAGGGTTGATGGATTGAAGGATTGAAGAGTACAAAGAAGTAGCATAATAGAAGCAAATGAGGAATTGCTGATGAGAAGTTGGTGTGAAGTTTGAGTTTCAGTTTGAGAGTGAGTAAGAGGAATTACAAACCTGCACACAAACACAAGAATACTGTTTTAACTTCATATAGAGTCTGTCAACACGTCAAGGTTCGTGAGTCAAAAAATAAAACAGAAGAATGAAATGTGAAGTTGAAATGGGTTTGAGTTTCAGTTTGAGAGTGAGAAGGAGTAACTATGTACTCACACCCACACTCAAACTCACTCTGTTTAATGTACCCGGAGCCGGGGTCGAACCGGCACGATCGCAATGATCACAGGATTTTAAGTCCTGCGTGTCTACCAATTCCACCACCCGGGCTTGGCAACACTGTCCTCTTAAGGAGGAAGCTGTTAAGTAATTAACCGCTTTTGTTACAAGAAAAAAGGGACAAAGTCCCCTTTTTTTGAGCGAAAGACGAGATTCGAACTCGCGACCCC
>Ga0055584_100001838_pt1 | contig 20893 bp, 21 predicted proteins | sample OSDHelmetaG_FD_58716 | JGI IMG/M metagenome (GOLD analysis project Ga0055584, IMG submission 58716) | Pelagic marine sediment microbial communities from the LTER site Helgoland, North Sea, for post-phytoplankton bloom and carbon turnover... | ecosystem: Environmental > Aquatic > Marine >...
CTGTGTAAGAGCCATCCGATTTTTTCTCAACATAGTAAGTTTGACCTGAAGTAGGGTCTGCAACTGCTTCAAAACAAGTTTTTTGGTCAATTAAAACAGGATCAGGTTCGGGTGATTGAATAAATTTTTGTTCAACAACAGGAACGGGTGCAGGGGTTGGGTCAGTTTGATGTGTTTCTGTTACTTTAATTTCTTGTGGTTTTTTTTTTAGATGAGGATTAACTTCTTTAGGTACACATTTTTTAATATTTGGTTTTTTAGTTCTTGAAACTTTGCAAATAACAGGATCTTTTCTATTTTTAATAATGCAATTAGTTTGGTCTTTTCTATTTTTATTTTTAATCAATCCGGATTTACCTCTATGGGGTCTTTTTACTTTATCAGCACAGAATTTTTTATCACTTTCAGAAAATGTTGATTCTGGCTGAGTTATAACAGCGGGTTGAATAGGTTCTTCTTCTTTAACAGAAACTATAGGAACTTCTGATACTTTTTGTGGAGTTACTAAATCTCTAGGTGATGGTCCGACACTGCCATCTTGTAACATTAATTGTTCTTTTTTTATAGCCTCTTTTGCCATATCACTTCCAGCACAACATTTACATTTAGGATCAGTTACCCCTTTTGCTTTACAATATCTACAAGTTACTTTACTTGCTGGTTTTTTACATGTAGATGGAATTTGTTTTTCTTCACTAGAAACTGCTGCGGCACTTGCTTCTCCAGGATAAAATCCTGTTTGTGCGGCTTGCTCATTTCTATAATTGGTATTATTTTTATCCCATTTTCTATCAGGATTGGTATCGTCGCCATAGCATGTTTTATTATATTTAGCCATCATATCGTTAGCATAGTCTTTACATCCTTCATTCTGACTTTTATCATTATGGAATTTACTTATTTTTCTTATTGCCTTAGAACGTTTGTTAGGACAATCTATACTTCCATCATTGTTTACATGTTTGGCTGCTTCACATTTTTGGTCTAATAACTCCGCCATTTTTGCTTGAGCGTCTCTTTCATCTTTTGCTGACATTTTTTCTTCTGGCGACCTAGTTCGCAGAGATAATCTTTCTGCTTCTTTTCTTTTTGCTTCCGATATTCTCTTTTTTGGGTTTTTTGTACCACCGTGTTTTCTAGTTCTTTTTTTTCTGTTATATTTGCTTCTTAATCTTTTCTTTGTATATTTATGTCTTAACATTTCGTATATAATATCTAGATATTTTAACTAAATATTATACTCTAAAATTTAATATTCGGATGGCATGGTTCTATTTCCACCACGAGAATTTAAGTAATCTGCCTGTTCTTTTGTAATGCAAGCACAACCACCTCCACCACTTACATTAGAAAAACTGCAACATTTTCCGCTAAATTCATTGTTAGCATACATAAAAAGTTGACCTTCCGGAAGAGGAACAGTTGGATTTAAAGAACCCCCGGACATTTCACTCATATCATGACGTTCTTCATATTTTTCGTTATGAACACCTTTGTTCATTGCATAATCTAAAGCGGCACCAGCAGTTTCCATACCTTCTTTTGTAAAGCATCCGCAAAACAAATGACAGCCTAAAATCATTCCAATAATAACAGAAATAACAATGCATTCAACACGCAATTTTACACCAAGTACTTTGATAAACATTATATACAATATTGATAGATAAAAATTAAAATGCTCTATTTAAATTATCTCTAATATCAATTATATTTTCAATTCCACTATTATAATCTTTTACTAAAATATTATAAACCTTAAAACTGTCACTATCTGTAATCAAATGATATAATTTATTAATATTAGTAATCTTATTTCCTTTAAATCCCAATGTACTTAAATTTCCTAAATCTTGATGTTTCATAAAAAGATTAGGACCACCAATTAAATCTTTATTGCTAAATGTATATTTTCTAATATTGTTTAAATCGGATGCATCTATTTCAACAGTAGCGATTACATTTTCTCCATTTATAAGTACATCATCAGGTTTTATATCCTTTAATTTTCTTTTCACTCCGTTAAAAAGTTTTATTTCAGTATCTCCAACTAAACCACTTTCCATATGTTTATGAATACCTTCAAACCCACTATTCATAGGTATATAATTCCATACTTTTAATTTCATCATATCTGCTGGTGTTAATTCATCCCAATCCATAAAAATGGTATTATTTATAATTATTCTTTTAGAACTTGTATTTAAACAATATATTATTGGTTCTGAATAATTTTCAATAAGAATTGCATGAGGGTGGTCTTCTATATTAATCCACCCTCTTTTTTCATAATAAACCTTATGAGTACCTGAAACAATAATATTATTTAATTCATACATATCTCTTTTATTATGACTTATCTTAAATATAGCATCTACTTTTGACTCATCAAATAAAATATCTCCAACATTTAGTTTAGATATTTCTTTATAACCATTTTTTGTTTTTATAAGAGTTGATTTGTCAAAACATCCAGGTTTTCCTGGTACCTTTTTACTAGGGTGAACTTTTAATATTTCAGACATTGCAACAACAATTAAAATAATAGGAACAGAAATTAAAACAAAAAACGCGCTACCTGCGGCAGCAGCAGGCCAAGTAAATGGTAATATCCATAATAATATAACAACTGCAGCAATAATAATTAATACTAAAATACAAATTTGCATAAATGCACCAACAAATGCTTTTAAAGTAAGATATGCACCATATACAGTCATCAGCCCTGCAACCATTGACCCATTTATTTTATTGAGTAAATCTTTTAATTTAATTAACATTTGTTGCATAGGAATCAATGTATTCATAACTCTAGCAATCATGTATTCAAAAATTAATGTAAGTTTTTGTCTTAAATATAACATCATTAAACGAACTTTGTTGACTGTATCCATTAAAACTTGGAAAAACTGTGTAAGCAAATCACTAATATAATAAAGCGGTTTTGTAAAAATATTTATAACTTGTGATAAAATTCCAGTAGTACATTGTATAAAATTTTCATTTGTATATTCTATTTGAGAAGTACCTTTTGGTGCATTAATATATCCAGCAAATGGCATAACATTAGGTTTACATCGTTCATTTACCCAATTTTGTCTTATAGGTTGAATATTACTTTCAATAAAATAAAAAGAAAATATAAGAAAAAAAGTTAGTAAAATAATAGAAGTAACGACTGCTGAACCGCCATATTTGTCTAAATATGATGTTTTTTTATATATTGTATGAAAATAGTCGCTAAATGTGTCATAAATATTGTCCATATATATATGACATATAAATAATTCAATTATTAATCTTCCCAATCCCAGAAAGTATGTTCACCTATTTTTATTTGATGGTCTGATGTTATTAAACAAACATATACATCATCGTATTGAGTAGTAGATTTTGCTCTCCAATAGTCTTGAACTTTCACATAATTTTTAAGAAATCTTTTATCGTTTTCTTTATTATTTTTATTAATAGGGCAAACATGATGTTCCCCCGTTACATATATCCAATCTAATAATTCTTTTGACCATATTTTATAGTAAGGATTTACAACATTACCTTTTAATTGTAAACAACCTAATACTTCACTGTTATTTTCTAAAATATCTCCTAATTTAATATTTTTCATTTCAATTATCTCTCCATTTAAAAGTTTAAGAGGGGTTTCAGGTTTAAAACATAAAGTTCTTAAAGTTTTGCCAATAGGTCCATTATTTACACTTCTACCAGTTAAAACAGCCCCTTGAATCATATACATAAATGTCATAATCATTCCCATTAATTTCATAACTAAATCTTTTGTTTTAATTATTAATTTTTGAAATTGTATAATAATGTTAATAAGCATACCGTATGTATCACCTATAAGGTTAGTTACCATATTTCTCATGTAATCAATAAATTTTCTTATAAACTGAATTCTTTCTAATAAAAATCCTCCTAATTCAGTTATCATGCCTAAAACATATTGAATTGGGTTCAAGAAAAATCCCATTAAATCTTTTTGAATGTTTCCAACACAATATGTAAAATTTTCCATGACATCACTACCAAAATAACTCGCAAAAGGCATAGCCATAGGATTGCATCTATATATAGGCCAATCTTCTTTGATTTCCTGCATTTTAACTGTTAATGCTGATGATGAATATAATGATACAAAAATAATTATAATTATAATAGATAATACAATATCTTGAAACTTCATAATAAATTATATTGTTATTATTATTTTTTAAATTTTGATTTAAATATTTTGTAATATTGAAACATAATATTTAAACAGTTAAATTTATCCTATAGTGATAAAGTCTGCTACTCCCAATCTTTTGGCTTCTTTTTTATGTTGACGTCTTTTTAAATTGGCAGCCATTGCATCAGAAATCATTTCTTTTGGCCGACTCATTTTTTTTTTATTATAATTTGCTACATCTTTACTTGTTAAACCTCCAAATTTACCACCTTTTCTGCGACGACGGGTTCTTCTGCGTAACTTTCTTTTTTTACTGTTTTTTCCACGACGACGTGTTTTTCTACGAGACTTTCTTCCACTAGACTTTTTTTTGCGAGATTTTCTGCGCTTTTTGGATTTACGACGACGACGTGTTCGTCTTTTTCTTCTGCGTGACTTTCTTCTTCCTCCAGTGTAGTCACTATTTGCAGCCGAATTTTCCTGAATATCCCCATCAAACTCACTATCAGCAGCACCTTTTAAAATATTACTAATACCACCCATTATTGACTCATTGCCTGAATCTCCCGCTTGGTCCATTTGGGGAACAGTTACATCATCTTTTCCACCACCAGCCATTTCTTTATTCATTTTGGACATTTCAGCATTGTTTTCTTTTTGATTTTCCATAGAACCCTTAATAGCACTATTTGCTGAAGTTTCACTAACTTCGGGTTTAGTAAACTTTATTGCAACTTCTCCTCCGCGTTGTAATCTTTTTTTAGATTTCATATATATATAATAAACAAATAAATATTTTAACGAAATATTAATATAGAAATTTAAATTTAAAGATACTATATGGATTTTTCAATAGATGAAAAAACTAGGTTGAATTTTGATAAAATGATGAAAGAAGAGGGTGTTAAAAATAATACTTCTAAAATTAGAGAGTTGAAACATAGTAAAAAAATCAGAGAACAAGTAACAGTAATGATGAATATAAAAAATAGATATTCTAGATTAGATAAACATATGATGGATTCTATGATTGATTCAAAATGCGGTTGGTTATTTGAACATTATACAAATATTTTTATAAAGTTAAAAAAAAATCAGTTAAGTTTGCAGATATTAGATAAATTTTTAGATACATTATCAGAAATAGAAGACGGTAATTTGGACCAACATGAAGGTTCTGTTAAGGTTGGACAATTATTAAAAGAACTTTATATTGATAGTGCGATGAAAAATAAAGAACAAATAGAAGAACGTGAAAAAAAACGTTCTAAACACTATAAAAAACCAAAGGTAAAACTATCATGGAAACAGTATAAAGACTTGCAACTAAATAACGAAGATTAAAATTGATTTTTTATTAATTTCATATTTATTTTAAATATAAGTATGAAATTAATAATTGTAGAATCACCTGCTAAATGCGGTAAAATAGAAAGTTTCTTAGGTTCAAATTATAAGTGTTTAGCAAGTTTCGGACATATTAGGGAAATTGCAAATGGTTTAAAAAGTATTGATGTAAAAAATAATTATGATGTTACTTTTAAAGCAACTCCATCTAAAAGTCAAAATATTAGTAATTTGCGTAAATGGATAGTAAAAGCAGACGAAGTTATTTTGGCTACAGATGATGATAGAGAAGGCGAAGCCATTGCGTGGCACATTTGTAAACTATTTAAACTTCCTATTTCTACAACAAAAAGGATTATATTTCATGAGATAACAAAAACAGCAATACAAAATGCAGTAAAAAATCCCATAACTGTAAATATGAATACGGTTCATGCTCAATTGGCTAGACAAGTATTGGATCTAATGGTAGGCTATAAGATTAGTCCTGTTTTGTGGAAACATATTTCTAGAAATTCAAAGTTAAGTGCAGGAAGGTGTCAAATACCTGCTTTAAAATTGGTATACGACCAACAAATGTTAATTAATGAACATCCCGGGAAGAAAGTTTATAGTACTATTGGAAATTTTACAGATAAAAATATTGATTTTGCTTTAAACAAAAATTATAATGATGAAGATGGTATTGTAGAATTTCTTGAAGAAAGTGGTGATTTTAGTCATAAGTACAATGTAACAGACCCTAGACAAGTAGTAAAAAAACCACCAGAACCATTTACAACTTCTACACTTCAACAAAAATCATCTAATCATTTTAGTTATTCGCCAAAACAAACAATGAGATTAGCACAAACACTTTATGAAGCAGGTTATATTACATATATGAGAACTGACAGTAAAACATATAGTAAAGAATTTGTAGATAATGGTAAGAAATTTATTGAAAAAAAATATGGTAAGAAATTTATCGGTAAACATTGTGATAATTTGATTACTGGAAACAAATCACCTAAAGTAAAAAAAACAAAGAAAACTATAAAGAAAACAAAAAAACCAAAGAAAGCAAAAAAAGAAGATTTGGCACAAGAAGCGCATGAGGCTATACGTCCAACAAAAATAGAAAAAACCGAGATTGATGAAGGTGGAAAAATCGGACCACAAGAAGTAAGATTGTATAATCTTATTTGGAAAAATACAGTTGAGAGTATGATGGAAAATGCTCTTTATGAGTCTATAACTGCTGAAATTAGTGCACCTGAAAAAAACAAGTATAGATATTCAATTGAACGAGTTTTATTTAAGGGATGGAAAATTCTAGAAAAAGATGATGAAGATTTAGAACTTTTTAACTATCTTAAAGGATTGAAAAAGGGCACTCTATTTGATTATCATAAAATTACAAGTAAAGTTACATTAAAAGATTTGAAAAAAAATTATACAGAGGCTAAATTGGTCCAAATGCTTGAAAAACGTGGAATAGGAAGACCTTCTACTTATTCTAGTTTAATATCAAAAATTCAAGATAGAAAATATGTGTTGAAACAAAATGTAAAAGGAAAAGAAATTCTTTGTACTGATTTTGAATTAGTGGGTGAAGAACTAACAGAGTTTGAAAATAAAAGAGTATTTGGAAACGAAAAAAATAAGTTAGTTATTCAAGAAACAGGTATAATTGTTATGGAGTTTTTGATGAAACATTTTGAAGAACTATTTAATTATGATTATACAAAAAATATGGAAAATAATTTAGATAAAATTAAAGAAGGTAATAAAATTTGGCATGAATTATGTAAAGAATGTGACATGCAGATAAGTGATTGTCAATCTAAAATTAAAACAGAAAAAGAAGAATATAAAATAGATGAAACTCATACATATATTATTGGTAAATATGGCCCAGTAATAAAGCAAACAATTTCAGAAGATGAAGTAGTATTTAAATCAGTAAAAAAAGATATTGATTTAAACAAATTGAAAAATGGTGAATATAGTTTAGAGGAAATCGTTGATGAAAATAAATTTACAAAAAATGTTTTAGGAAGATATGAAGACGAAGACGTTGTTCTTAAGAAAGGAAAATACGGTCTTTATACAAGTTTTAAGGGTAAAAATATTTCACTTAAATCTATACAAAAAGATGAATGTGAAATTACATTAGAGGATGTTATAGATGCTATTAAGAATGGTGGACCAACAAATAAAAGTATTATAAAAGAAATAGATGATGAGATTTCTATTAGAAAAGGGAAATATGGACCTTATGTATACTATAAAACAAAGAAAATGTCAAAACCAAAATTTGTTGGTTTAGGTAAACAAGATATTAATAGTTTTATTGATAAGTTTGATAGTTTAGATGAGTTAAAAAAATGGACAATCGAATTTAAGCCTAAAAAATTTACAAAAAAATATAATAAAAAAAATTAAAAACTTTGTTTTTGCAACCTACTAATTTCATGATTACGTAGTGCAGGTAAAAGTTCTGTCTGCCATCTCTCTGGAGGAATAATAAAAGCAAATTTGTTAAAATCTTTTCTTTTTAATTTAGAACCTACAGGTTTATCTACAACTTGATATAAATAATCAATAGGTTTAGTATTAACTAAATTGTTATGACGTGTTTGACTTTGTAAAATAGAAAATTTATGAAAATATTGTGCTACAACATCAATTTCATCTTTTGATACCTTATGGTCACCATCTGAATCCATAAAATCAAAACCAGCGTTATGTACTTGTGTGAGTTTTTTACTTGACTTACAACCCATTTATGTAATAAAAATTATATTAAGTTTTTAAATACTTTTAATTATTTTATTAGCATATAATGTTTATAAAATAATTTATTTTAGAAATATATATTAAGATGAAAAAAAGAAAAATGAAAGGAGGTGGTGATGTACCATCAGAAATATCTCAATTACAAAAAAGTGCATATAAAACAATGGATAATAAACTTTTTTTAAATTTTATATTTTGCATTGCTTTAATGGGATTTATATGGTTTTTTATTTCAACATTTTTAGTGAAACATATGTATAGCGAGGTTTTATGTTATAGTATGATGTTAGCATCTATTGTTTTTTCACTTATTTTAATGATATCTATAGGAGTAATAAGAATGCGAGGTGAAAATATTATAAAAAAATTTTTAAATATTACCATGTTTGTAATAACAAAATGTTTACCGGGTATTTTAATAGCAATACAACTTGTGTTGATGATATACATAATGAATCAAAATGCTTTGTATATGTTTACAACACAAAGTGAAGATAGACCAGACTATTTAGATATGTTTAATGGTAGTACTGCCCTTGGTTTAATTATACAAATGTGGATGTATAGAAATCATTTATTAAGAGTTATTTTCCCTAATGGTATGCCTATTTCACCTGCCGTGCTACCTGGATTTATTTTAGTAGGAATATTAACAAGTTGGTGTATTAGTCAATTATTTATTATTTTAAAATATCTTAAGGTGGATGGTTAAATTCTTTCATTCTCATTAAAAAATTTAAAAGTTAAACCATAAGTTTTATTTTCATGACTACACCATATACCTGATATTTTTATAAAAAATTTCACTACTTTGTATGTTGTATATTTTTGTATTTTAGAACTTTGTAATTTTATATTATAATTATTTAATTGTTCAAAAATTCTATATACTGGTTTATATTTTTGAAAATAATTTTTAAACTTTAATAATATATTTTTTTCTGTTTCATATATATTTTTAATTATTACCTTATTAAATTGTGTTTTTGAAATAGTACATTTAATCTTATTAAAATATTTCTCGATAAAAATATCTTTAAATAATAGTGAAAAGAATACACCATTTAATATAGAATATTCATCGCTATATATTAATTTATAAAAATCACTGTTTTGCATTATATTATTTTTTTGTTTTTGAAAACAAATTATATTATCTAAATTAATTTTATTTATAGGTAAAACTAAATTTAATGACATTATATATTATTTTAATAACATATTAAATTTAAGTGGTTATTTGAGTTAATAAAATTAATGATGTTAATTCTTCCAAAGATAAATCTTTATCAATTGTATTTATTAACTTCATACGATTGATAGCGTTTAAAAGTTCTTTTTCAAATTTATTTTTTTTAATTTCGATAAATTTTTCCCATAATAAACATATATTTTTATATTTTTCTTTATTATCATGTATTAATAAAGAAAATTCATTGTATTTATTATCCATTTATAGAATTAAATATTTTAGTATTTAAATATTTAAATATTTAATAATTTAATGAAATATTTATCTACACGTTTTGAAGATTATATTAATGAATGTAAAGGTAAAAATTTTCATAAAGAATTATTGAATGTATCGGAATATTTTAGTAGTAATTTATCAGAACAAAATAATTTAATTTTTTATGGACCATCGGGGGTTGGTAAGTATACTCAGGCTTTAAATTATATAAAAAAATTTAGTTCAACAGAATTAAGATTTGAACGTAAAATTAATTTAACATGTAATAAAAAAGATTACGTTTTTAAGGTTAGTGATGTCCATTTTGAAATAGATATGCAATTATTAGGTTGTAATGCAAAAATTTTATTTAATGAAATATACTACCATATACAAAATATATTAACCACGCGTGCAAATGGAACTGGTATTATATTATGTAAAAATTTTCATTATATTCATAATGAATTATTAGAAATTTTTTATAGTTACATACAAAATTTAAACTATAAAAATTTAAATATTATCTATGTTATTTTAACAGAACATGTATCATTTATTCCAAATAATATATTAGATAAATGTTTAATAATTCCTGTTAAAAAACCATCAAAAAGTAATTATATGAAAATAACAAATAATCAAAATATTAAAACAACAGAAAACATAAGTAATATAAAAAATATTTGTTCAAGAATTACAAATTTAGATAATATTAATATGCTAATATCAAAAAAAATTATTGATGATATAATAAATTATAAAGACATAGATTTTATGCAAATGAGAGAAAAACTATATAGTATATTTACTTACAATCTTGATATTTATGAATGTATTTATATTATAATAAAAAATTTGATTGAAAAAAAATTTATCACAAATGATAATTCTGAACCAATTTTTTTAAAACTTCATAAGTTTTTAAAACTATACAATAATAATTATAGACCCATTTATCATTTAGAGAGTTTTGTTTATTATTTATGTATAGTTATACATGGATTGTGATAGAGCATGTGAAATTTTACAAATATCAAGAAAACATACTCAAGAGTGTGTTAAAAAGGCTTATTTTAAGTTAGCCTTAAAATATCATCCAGATAAATATAAGGGTGAAGAAAATCCGGGAGAAAAGTTCAGAGAAATAAAAAAAGCATATGATTATTTAAATAGTGAATCTAAATATGATGAAAGTTATGTGCATAATATTTCTTATACAGATATATTTAAAAGTTTTATGAAACATTTCTCTCCAGAGAGTGATTTTGATGATGTTTTCTTAAACACAACCTTAAATGGATTGATAAATAATTATGATACAATATCATTAAAGGTTTTTGAGAAGTTAAGTAAGGAAAAAGCAAATCAAGTTTATAATATTATAAATAAGTTTGATACTATTTTAGGTATAGATGAAAATTTATTAGTAAAATTTCGCAATATATTAACAACAAAAATGAAGGATGATAACATAGTAATACTTAATCCTACGTTAGAGGATTTATTAAATGATAAAATATTTAAATTAGAGATTCAAAATAAAGAGTTTTATATTCCTCTTTGGCAAATACAACATGAATTATATTTTTCTCTCCATGAAGCAGATCTAATAGTTAAGTGTGAACCTGAACTATTAGATAATGTTTGGTTAGATGATAACAATAACATGTTTGTTAAAATACAAATACAAGTTAGTGAACTATGGAAAAAAGATTATGAATGGGTATGTGGAGAGAAAAAGATTTTAATAAAAGGCGAAGAGTTAAGATTAACAAAAGAAAAACAAATCATATGTAAAAAAGATTGTGGTATTTTAATGGTAAATAAAAAAAATATGTTTTGTCAAGAAAAAAGAAGTGATATTTATTTTGAAATTCAACTTATTTAGTAAATAAAAATTTATAATATAATAATATTATATTATGAGTTCACTAATAAATTATGATTCAACATCATCTAATAATTCAAATACATATGCGTCTGCTGCTGCTGCTCCTGCTTATGCGTCTGCTGGTGCATCTAAACAATCTAGCGCTCCAATGACAGACCCATTAAGTAGTTTATCTTGCTCAGAGTTTCCAAATATTGAATTATTAAGAAATAAAGATTGTCATGCAATAGTCAGAAATGAAACGGTATTGGAGTTAGTTATAAGACCAAATATTTTAAGAACTGGTCAAAGTGCAGGAAATATATTTAATGTTGAAATACCTTTGACAACTTTGAATAAGCAGAAAATACCATTAGGTATAGTAGAAAAAGGAGAACTTGTTAGAATTATTAAAGTAGATACCCGAACTCCGCAAGGAAATTTTGAAATGTGGGTACCTTTTACATCTGCTAGATGGAATACTGACGAACGAGACATAGATTTATTATTGGCATGGGCTAAAAGTTCTGATAGAGTATGTGGTAGTATGGGGCATGGACCAGATATTACTGGATGTACAGCACAATCATTATTAGCAGTTCAACATGACTTTAGACAAACTCGTGTATTAACTGCCCCATCTGTGCTTAGAAATTATCAGGGAATTCAATCTGGATTTACAAGTGCAATGGTTGGAAATAAAGGTACTATGGATTTTGCACAAAATCCACAATCTTTGTTAAATTATATTTCCCCAGATAAACATTTATTTCAATATATAGAGATTAAAACACAATATTTATTCGAATCGAATAATTTTCCATTTTACCCGCATCCAGTTGATTCATCAAAAAACTCTCGTCATACAACTGGTGCGGAATTGCTAAAATCCTTTATGATGCTGTTAAATGCAAATGGATTAATAATTGTAAATACAAAATTTATTTTAAATAATAATTGGGCAACGAGAAATCCACCACAAAATAAAGTACAACAATCAGGACATGCTCAAGTGGTAGCATATTACATGCGTGGACATATGCATTGTTTTGATATTATTGATACACAAATGGCTTCGAAAAATGCAAGTGTATTGATTTCAAGAGGAATAGGTAATAATTTTATTGAAGCATTAAATAATTGTTGTGATAATTTAAAGACAAATGGTAGTGGGTTGCTTCCTAGCAGAAGTTATAGTATAGTATGTAAAGTACCTACAATATTGATAGATAGTGTACCGCAAGATTTAAGTAGTGGTCATGTAATATCAAATAAAATAGTTGACGCAGTATTAAATACTTGTCAAAGAGCAGCAAAAAATATTACAGGATTAAAAATAAATGCGATAAATGCACAAAAAGATAGAAGTAACCCATATACCCAAGCAAGAAAACTTAGATTAAGTTTAACGGCAGATTCACCTCCTCGATTAGTAATATCTAGATTTAATTTGCAACAAGCATATGAAGAAGCACGAAAATTTTCTATTAATAAACTTACATTACCTAAATGTGGCGATAAACAAAATTTTCAATTATTATGGATTCAAGTAATGAATATGCAAAAAAGTTGTTTCCCTTCTGTTTATGCAGGGGGAAGTTTTAATGCTATAAATCCTTTAGTACATACAGAAGGAGAGTGGCATATATTATCAACATGTAATAAAACTGAAAGATTAGCATTGGGGTCATTACTTATGATTCAATCCAAACCTACAACTATGAGTATAGCAACTTTACAAAGAATTTATAATAATAATCAACAGTTACTAAACAATACGATTAATACATTTACTGTAAATAGAACTCGACCTATTCTTGAAATATATAGTGTTTGTACAAGTCTAGATTTTGCTCTTAAAGGTGTTTGTACAACGTTAATGAGTCAAAGTATGATACATCATATTAATCAGGGAACACGGTGTTTTTATTTAGGGGTTCGATTATGTAGTATTAATACTGATGGTACTTATAATTGGGGAGATTCTAATATTGGAGCAATTAAATGTTATTTACGTTGTGGATTTAAATTTATATTGAATAATGGTAATTTTTGGCCACTTCGTGAAGAGAGAGCCCAATTATTAAATTCTATAAATTTTGGTCAAGATTTAGTTGTTGCATTAAGTCAAAATAGTAGTATATTTCATGTTACTCCTGGAAGTGAAATGTTTGGTCAAACACAAAAAACAGTTGTATATGGACATATGTTTTGTGCTTTATGGCCTCAAGATGGGAATTCTAATCCTATAAATTTATCTCTACCATTCGCAACTCCTAATGTTGTTTCTATATTAGGTACATCAGAATTTTCAGAGGTTGCTATAAATAATGCTGTAACAAATTGGGCTTCAAAACTAAATTCGCCTGAGAAATTTTTTAAATTTTTAAAAAAACTTCAAGGTGGTTCCCCATCATATATTGAACAACTTTATAATCACTGGTCTACTGTACGAGAGATTATAGATAGGGATGTGCATAATGAAACTATTTTTATTTTAATGGATTTATTAAAATATTCCACAAAAGAAATAGAGCGTAAACAACAACCTCGTAGAGGAGGAAAAAAGAAATCACATAAAAGAAAAACAAAAAGAAGACGAAAAAAGAAATCACATAAAAGAAAAACAAAAAGAAGACGTAAAAAGAAATCACATAAAAGTAAAATAAAACGTAAACACAAAAGAAAACGAAAAACAAAAAAGAAAAACAAAAAATAAAGTAAAAAAAATCTGATTATATATTAGTTATGAATGCATATAATCCATTTGATAGTTCATATATAAAAAATTTAGAAGTAAGTAATCTTCAAAATTTTTTTGGAGTAGATAAATTAACAAGTATACCTAGCGATATTGTTGCAACTGTACAAGGTATTTTAACGACAAATTATATTGAATTAGGTAAAGACATCATAAATAATATTAGAACAAATAAACAATTACATGCAAAAGTAAAAGAATTAGGGTTTGAGTTATATACAGTAGTAGGGGAAGGTGCTTTATTTATAACAGAAGACAATGATGGTAAACTAAAATCTGTTATTGAAAGTACAAGTAATATAGGAAATTTAATGTTTATACCATTCAAAAATTTAGGAATCATTGTGTATGGATTGCTTATGACAGCATGTTCAGGATTTCCTCCATGCGCTTTAATTCATCGCGTATTAAAAACATCGAATAGATTTTTACAGGTGGCTACAAAAACATTAGAACTTTTTTTAAGGTTAGGTACAGGAAATTTAGAAGAATTTAATAATATGTTACAACTAATTATTGAAGCATTTGTTATGGTGCCAAAAACTATATCAAAATTATTAAAAATAATAATGATAGGAAGACAAATAGGAAAAGCATTAAGAGGTGAAGAAATAGAAGTAGATGAAGATTTTATGAGTGAAAATGGAGGTTTAATGGGAAAAATGGGATTAGATAAAGCCATGGGGGATATGTCATTACCCGGTATGGGTTCAAATGATAAAGATGGGAAAAAAGACGGTAAAAAAAGTAAAAAAAATAAAACAAAAAAGAAAAAGAAAAAGTAAAATCTAAATTTATATTAGATAGCAATGGAAATACCCATAGATTGGAAGTTTGTAGATAAATCAACGAAAGAATTTAGTTTTAAAGGAGAGAAAAAAAAAGCAAAAGTAGTGAGCGTTTATGATGGCGATACTGTAAAAGTAGTTTTTCCCCTTTTAGGTAAGTTATATAAATTTAACAGTAGAATCCAACATGTAGATACACCTGAAATTAGGACAAGAAACAAAAAAGAAAAAGAATATGGATTAAAAGTTAGAGATAAATTAAGAGAAAAAATTTTAAATAAAGTTGTTACCATTATTTGCGATGACTATGATAAATATGGTAGACTATTAATAGATATAGAAATAGAAAATGAATTAATAAGTGATTGGTTAATAAATAATGATTATGCGTTTAGATATGATGGTGGTACAAAAAAAAGTTGGGCAGAGCATTTGGAGAACAATGAGTAATTCAATAAAAAATTGATAAATTATGTTAATAACATATTTTAGTATGTTATTAATATGCCACAAAAAAAACATGTGAAACTTGATGTAATAAGTTATAGAAAAATTGTGCTAGACAGGGGTACAGTTGATATAAAGTTTAAAGGTATGGGAAGAATTTTTGCTGTTAATGAATATGAATGGAATGTTATTTTAAAAATTTTGCCACCAGAAGAACATCGTCTGCGCCTTGACACGCACCTTGTATACGCCCGAGACAAACCGCTTAGACTCTGGAAATTTGGAGAAACAAAAAATCATCCTCTTGTTGATAATGGTCTAGCATTTTGGTTAAATAACAAAACTCTTATAACAGGATATACATTGAAAAATAATCCCAAAATTTATAGACCTATATTTCAGGTTTATAAGGAAAAACTTAATTTTCAATTAAGAGAAGAAATAAGGTTTTATGCAAAATTTTATGTAGCACATAAACGACAAATGCTTTATAAAAAAACACTAATGAATATTGAAGCATTAAATATTATACCTGAATCAATTATAAATATGATTGCTCACTTAACATATGACTATAGTTATTATTTAAAATTGTAATAAGTTAAGTTAACATGGTTGATAATCTTCCTGAACCGTAACCTCTTTGAGGTCCGTTACTTTTATTTTTTGATCTTTTTAATTCTGTACTACCTTCACCATCTTCTTCTTCTATCAGATTATAAGTTTCTAAGAATTTATAATCTTCTTCAAGTAATTCATATGCTTTTTTTGCTACCGGTACAGAATTATAACTATAATTTTTTGTATTATTTAAAACACCATCTGGTTCTATATGTGCTATTATTGTGGGCCAATCATCTAATCCGTCAAATATATGTGTAGCATAAACAATACAAGCATTATTTTCGATTGATTCTTTTTTTAACCAATCTATAAACTTTACGCGCGTAATAATATCTAAATCCATAGTCATTTCATCGATTAATGCTATTTTAAACGGCTTTAGTAAACCTAAAAATAATCGTACTCTTCTTCTTTGACCACTAGATACTAGATGCATTCTCCATTCTAAATTAATACCTAATACTTTTTCTAATTCTTGTTTTCTTTCTTTATTTTCTTCTTGAACTTTCTTCATCATATCTTTAACTTTAATATCTGCTTGATATGCTATAGAATGACCAGCAAATGCTACAGACCTATTCCATGATTCACCTAAGAATGCCAATCCGTTACATTGGTCTTGAAAACTAGTTTTTCCATCTATAGTTATAGTACCTTCTTTAACCATATGCATTCCTGCCATTGTTCTTAACAAACAAGATTTTCCTGACCCATTTATTCCAACTAAAATACATCTATCGCCTCTATTTAAATGTAAGTTTACATTATTTAAAACATAATTATCACCTAATTTTAATTTCATATTTTCAATATTTACGAAACTCATTTTATTTACAAAACTCATTTATTATTATAGGTTTGTTATTTTTAAATATAAAAAATATAGTATTAATGTAAATGAAAAAAACTAGAAAGTTATTACCTAGATTGCGTAAAATATCAAAGAAAAACAAAAAACATCATTATAAATTAAAAGACCCTCATAAAAAAAGAATTTTGGCTATAAATGAAGGTGTTAGATATGAAATGAAATATAAAAATAGAACTATAAAACAAGCAGCAACAGCAAAAAAAGGACGCTTTAATATTTTAAGAATTTATAGAAGAAATAAACATATAAAAGATTGCAATAAAATAACACGTGATATGCGTTATATGGATAAAAAATATAAATTAGGAAAAACAAAAAATATTTGTGGTAAAACAAAAAAAAACTTTTCAAGAAAATCTCAAAAAGGGGGAAAAAGAAAAACAAAAAGAATAACAAAAAAGCAATTTCTTTATAATCCAAATAATCCTAAAAAATCATTTGATGTTTATATTGATAAAAATCCAAACGATACTATACCAATAAAATATACAACAGTTAAAGATGTAAAAATGACAATAAAAAAATTAGAAAAACTTTTTAAAACAAAAAAATATTCTCATAAAAGAATTTGGCAAGTAGGTATGATAATGAAAGTTAGATTAGAATCGATGTTAAAACATAAAAAATCAAAATATTCAAACGCTAAAAAAGTAAAAGAACGTTTTAATTTGGCTAATAAGTATTTTAAGTTTTTAGGTAAAAGAACAAAGAAAAAAACATTTCAAGAACGTAAATCTATGGTATTTTAAGTAATTGAAAAATAAAGACTAAATGAAAAAATTTTATATTAAATTTTAATTGTTTTATGTTAAAATTTAATTAATGTTTTGTTTTTTTTTTATTTTTTTAATTAGCATCCTCAACAGTCTTCTTCCTACGCCTCACAACCTTCTTCTTCTTAGGCTTTGGTGGAGATGGTGCTGCCGCAATCTCCTCCTCTTCTTCATCATCATCATCATCATCATGTGCTGCAACCTCCTCCTCTACCTCTTCACGAATCTGTTGCTGTTCACGGTCCTTCTCTTCCTTAGCAACTGTCTCGAGGAAGTCTTCATCATCGCTATCATCCTCAATCGCACAAACACCACTTCCAACAAGGCGAGTAGGTGGACGACTGTTCATCTGTAGCATCTGCCATGTAACTCCAAACTTACCTCCAACAAACCACAGTCCATTGCATCGAATAAGTCCCTTTACATGTGAACCCTTAGGAATAAAATCAATAGGAGTTGCACTATTATCCTGATTTGGAGCCTGATTTCCATCTCCCTCCTTACCGTATGCCGGTGGAAGATAAAGAGGATTCTTATTAGTATCATAAACCTCAACATTGTATCGACCCTCCCAGAAAGGAACCTTCAACTTAAGAGTAGGATTTCGACTAAGGTCTGGCTCACCTGACTCCTTATCCTTAGGAAACTTCAGAATTGGATACATAAGCGCATCAACAACATCATAAGTCATTTTCTTTCCAAACCACTTCTTAGAATTCTTAACAGCATCTTGCTTAATATTCTCCTCAAAAGACTTCATCTCATCAAGAAACGTTGCTTGAGTATCACTCTTATTAGGATCAAACTGTAGAGCCATATCATACTTGCAACGACCAGTGTTTTCATCCTTCCACTCATTTACACCCCATGTAAGCATATAAGGAATCTGAATAACGGGTGGTTGACCCTTATACTTAGTTCTCACAGACTTGCCTCCTCGGCTATCAACAACAGGCTCATCATAAGTGTGGGCGGACCCATCAAAATCTTTGGCTTTCGTAATCATACTAGTAGCGGACATCTTCAAATATAGTTTAATATCATTAGGAACTTTTTAAATCAATTTTCATATACTATAAAAAGTATTTGAAAAGTGAAAAATGATTAAGCAAAGATAATTAAAGTGTTGATGATATATATATAATAAATGAATACTGTACAAAACGATTCAATTGTTAAATTATTAACAAAAAAAAACAAAAAAATAAAATCAAGAAAAAAAAGGAAAAAAATTAGTTTCAAATCGTATATTAAAACTATATATATAGATACGGATAGGTTAATGCAAAAAAAAAGAAAAAAAGTTCAACAAGATGATTTTCAAATACTTCAATTTTCTCAATATTATGATATACTTACTAATAATTATAATGTAAAACAGTTAAAAGAAATATGTAAACATTATAAACAAAAAACATCTGGAAATAAAAAAGAACTTAACAATAATTGTTATAATTTCTTAAAATTATCTTACTATATTCAAAAAATTCAAAAAGTATTTAGAGGACATGTAGTAAGATATTTAAATAAATTACGCGGACCATCTATAAGAACAAGAAAATGTACAAATGAAACAGATTTTTTTACTTTAATGGATTTAAAAGATATTCCAGAAGAACAATTTATAAGTTATAAAGATAAGGATGGGTTTATTTATGGATTTGACATATGTTCTATATATAATATGGTTGTTGTTGAAAAAATGGAAAGAAAAAATCCATATAATAGAAATAAATTACCTGAAAATATAATTAATAATATTAATACAATTTCAAAATTAGGTAAATTATTAGGATATAAATTAAATATTGTTATAGACAATACAATAGATAATTTATCTCATGAGAAAAAAATAGAATTAGAAACTTTAAGTTTATTTCAAAAAATAGATGAATTAGGATTTATTACAAATCCTAAGTGGTTTTTAAGACTTAATAGAGGATTATTAAGAGTTTATTTAAATGAATTAATTGATATTTGGAATTATAGAGCGCAATTAACAACAGAAACAAAAAGAAAGGTTAACCCCTTACACGGAAATCCATTTTATGGTTATAATATTAATATTATTTTATCAAAAGAAAAATTGTCGATGCAAAAATATATTTTAGATATTATAAATATTTTTATAACACGCGGAGAAACAAGTGATGCACGTTCTTTAGGTGTTTATTATGTACTAGGAGCACTTACAATGGTTAGTCAAGATGCTGCAAATTCATTACCATGGTTGTATGACTCATTTGCAATTATAAATAACTAGTTCTTTTTTTTACAATGCATTGTGCAGTCAATTTTCTAAAATAAATATATCTTTCGGTAAATGACTTAAAAAGGAGTCAGATAACTATGGTATAAGATGGTAAAGAAAACATCGACCTCTAAGACGACTAAGGCTAAGGCCAACGTAAAGACTACTAAGTCTAAGACTTCTGATCCACCCACTCCAGTACAGGAAGTGGTTGCAGCAGAGGCTCCTGCAGACCCTACTCTTCAGGATCAGTTTACTCAACTTTTAGCGCAGTTGAGCGCACTCCGTTCTCAGTTAACTAGTGTAACCTCTCAGGTTCGTACTCTTTCGAAGAGAACTGAGCGCGAACTTAAGCAGGCTCACAAGGCTGGACGCAAGAAGCGTAAGTCTGGAAATCGTGCCCCTAGTGGATTTGTAAAGCCAACTAAGATTAGTTCTGAACTTGCTACTTTCCTTGGAAAGGAGAAGGGAACTGAGATGGCTCGCACTTCAGTAACTCGTGAGATTAATGCTTATATTCGTGAGCATAAACTTCAGGATCCTAAGAACGGTCGCCGCATTCTTGCTGATGCCAAACTTCGCAAACTTCTTAAACTCAAGAAGGACGACGAGTTGACCTACTTTAACCTTCAGCGTTACATGAGTCCTCACTTTGCTAAGGCTGGTAAGCCAGTAACGTCTGCATAATTAGTAAAAAATATAAAGACAATCAAAAAATAAGACAATCAAAAAATAAGA
>Ga0055584_100001839_pt1 | contig 20878 bp, 20 predicted proteins | sample OSDHelmetaG_FD_58716 | JGI IMG/M metagenome (GOLD analysis project Ga0055584, IMG submission 58716) | Pelagic marine sediment microbial communities from the LTER site Helgoland, North Sea, for post-phytoplankton bloom and carbon turnover... | ecosystem: Environmental > Aquatic > Marine >...
TCTTCCTCGATTACTGTCTCGCCTTCATCCGAATCAGCTTCGATCTTCTTGTCCATCATCACCGGAAAACCGATATGATCGGAATATTCGGTAATAATCGAGCGCAATTTCCAGTCATTCAGGTATTCGTCTTCACCTTCGCGCAGCTGCAGGGTGATCTCGGTGCCTCGTGTCGGCTTTTCAATCGATGCAATGCTGTATTCACCCTTGCCTTTAGATATCCACTCGACACCCTGGTCAGCGGCTTCGCCAGCCCGGCGCGTACGCAAGGTAACTTCCTCGGCAACGATAAACGATGAGTAAAAGCCAACACCAAACTGGCCGATAAGGCGCGCGTCTTTCTTCTCGTCACCCGTAATCGAATCGAGAAACGAGCGGGTTCCGGATTTTGCAATGGTACCGATGTGATCGATGACTTCATCGCGTGTCATACCAATACCGTTATCGATAATGGTAACGGTACGTTTTTCCTTATCGTAGGAAATCTTAACTTTGAGTTCGATATCCTGCTCATAAAGATCGGCATTTGAGATCGCGTTGAAGCGCAGGCGATCACAGGCATCGGAGGCGTTCGAAATCAGCTCGCGCAGGAAGATGTCCTTGTTCGAGTAAAGCGAATGAATCATCAAATCGAGTAATTGATTGACTTCGGTTTCGAAGCCACGGGTCTCAGTATTACTGGCGGTTGTCATCTCTGGTTGTCTCCACTGACAATATTGATCTAACGCAGATATATGCGGTTTTTAATCTGCCTTTTCAAGTCCTGCGGGCGCGTTTCAACCAACTGGCTTGACAAAGCTTACTGTGCGGCCTGATTTAGCCATAGTTGTTGAATCTTGTGATTCAATACAGAGCGGCGCGCGGGATCCTCGGTGATTTGCAGCAGTGCGTGGTAAATGCGGCGCGCATCGTCGACCAGGCCAGCGAGCTGCAGACTTTCGGCGGCGTTGAATCTGGCAGTTTGGGCCCAGGGATCCATCGAATCCGGTGCCGGCATCATCGCCGACTGCAAGTAAAGCAGCGCGGCCTGCTGATACTTCTCCAGGCCACGATATGAGTCGCCAATCCAGTAAAGAATCTCGCGCCGGCGCTTTAGGTCAATGTCGAGTTGCAGCAGGTGCCCGAAATGATCAATCGCCTGCGCATGCAGGCCAACCGTCTGCAGATCGAACAACACCTGCAGTATGCGGTCAGTCGCTTCGGGCTGCGGTTCGAGGTACTCGGCGATCAGGCCTTGCAATACCTGGTTGCCTTCGTCATAGCGACCGCCCAGGATCAACACCCTCGATTGACGCAATTGCCAGTCGAGTCGACCGCTGCCTGGCGGCACTGTCGTGAGGCCCGACATCAACCGTGTTGCCTCCTCGATATCAGCCGACTTGAGTGCAAGATCTACCAGTTCAAAGCGGATTCCAGCGGGTATGTCACGAGCATCAGAGAAGGTCTGACTGTGATTGAACAGATTTTCCAGCAGCCTGCGTTCACCTTCATCAACTTCGGCGAAGGTTTCCATGTAACCGGCGGCGGCGCGATTGCTCACTTCGAGGTCTGCGGAACGCAACATCAACATGGCATACAGCGCACGCGACTTAACCGGTGTCAACTTGCTGGCAGAGTTTGCCAGTTCGAGCCATTTTTCATCGGCGCCCAGCAGCAGTTCAGAGCGGTTACCGACCAGTTCGGCATATTCGACATAGGCTTCCCAGAGCCGGTCGACCGACAACTGAAACAATTTCAAAGGCGACACCTGTCCACTGCGAAACATTGACTCGAGCGCTACCACCCGGTCGACCGGCGACATCTGCTCGGCGGCGAAATAGCCCAGAGCCCAAAGGCTGCTGCGCTCTGCACCGGAAAGGCTCGTATCTTCGCTGCGTTTTGTAACCTGGCGCCAAAGTTCAGCTTTATCGATACGCTGCTGGCGGAAAGAGGCCAGCATGGAGGTCAACCTGGCCTGCCATTCATCGTGCCCCTGTAAAACTCGAATCGCCTGTTCGTAGCGACCCGATTCGATGAGCACGCGCGCGCGCAGTAACAACCAGTTCAGATCGGTACTGTCAAAGTCCTGGGCAAAACGCAGCATTGCCACACGTGCATCCTCGGTGCGGCCGTCATCGATGTAGCTTTCGATAACCAGGCGGCGCCAGGTCTCGTAGTTGCTGGATTGCTGCGCCAGATCAAGCCATATGCGCTCGCGTAATACCTCGCGTGCACTTGCCGTTTGCTTGAGTTCGAGAAAGGCCCTGGCCTTGAAGGTCGCGACCTGTTGTTTGAATTGATCGGGAATGTCGGCCGGCAGGTTCTCGATTCGAATCAACAGTTGATCCCACTGTTGCCACTGGGCGAGTATATCCAGCCGTTCCTGCTCCCACAGTATCCATTCGTAGAGATTCTGGTCGATTCCGGGTTGCGCCTGGTCCAGCATCTGCAGCGTCAGCAAAGGCGCGCCAGCCGCCGAAATATTCTTCAATAAATCGAGACGTTCATCAGCCAGCAGCGGGTGAGTCAGGCCCAGACCGGTGACTAGCAAAATTGCCAGATGTACCTTGCGGGCTAATATTGAATATCGCTTCAAAGACATGGCTACAAAAACAGGGCCTCAAAAAAAAAGCGTGCCGTAACCGCTGACACGCTTTTCGATTGGCAGCTTGCGCAACTGCAGTACTAGAGCTTTTCCCGAATACGCGCCGCTTTACCGGTGCGTCCGCGCAGATAGTAGAGTTTCGCCTGGCGAACCCGACCGCGCCGCTTGACCATGATTTCGGCAATCAGCGGGCTATGTGTCTGGAACACACGTTCCACACCTTCACCATGGGAAATCTTGCGCACAGTAAATGCTGAGTTTATGCCGCGGTTACGCTTGGCGATAACAACACCCTCGTAAGCCTGCAGACGTTCACGCGTACCTTCACGGACGCGCACCTGAACAACCACGGTATCCCCGGGAGAAAAAGCGGGAATATCAGTTTTCATATTCTCCGCATCAAGTTGTGCAATTATGTTACTCATTTCAATTCCTCAATAAATCATGTTCATCGCGATGCGCTTCATCGCTTCCGGGTTCGCTCGAACTCGGCAATATATTCATCCAGCAAACCCTGTTGCCTGGCATCCAGGCTGGTTGCTTGCAGCAGGTCAGGACGTCGTTGCCAGGTACGACCCAGCGCCTGCTTTTCCCGCCAGGCATTGATATCCCGGTGATTACCATTCATCAATACCGTTGGCACGCAATCACCGCGATAATCCTCGGGCCGGGTATAGTGCGGGCAATCCAGCAAGCCATCACTAAACGAATCCTGTTGTGCCGACTCATCATCTCCCAGCGCTCCCGGTAGCAGACGTGTCATCGCATCGATGCACACCATTGCCGCCAACTCGCCGCCGCTAATGACGTAGTCACCCAGCGACCATTCCTCATCCACTTCCTGCTGTATCAAACGCTCGTCGATGCCTTCGTATCGACCGCATAAAAAAATCACCGATCCAAGTGCTACCTGGTCTGCCAGCTTGCGTTGCTTTAACAACGCTCCCTGCGGGCTTAAATACACCAGCCGCGCTTCCGGGTTTTGCTCGCGCACCGCACGGATTACATCCTGCAAGGGCTCGACCTTCATTAACATTCCAGGACCACCACCATAAGGCCGGTCGTCCACCGTCCGGTGCCTGTCCACGGTATAGTCACGTGGATTCCAGCAACACAGTTCGAGCAAGCCCTGCTCGGCGGCGCGTCCAACCACACCACAGCTGATCACCTGTTGCACGAGCTGCGGAAACAATGTGATAACGTCTATCCGCATCTCAATAATCGGGCATCCAGTCAACCACCATACGCTTTCGCTCAAGGTCGACCTCATGCACGATGTCATCGATCACAAATGGTATCAGGCGTTCCCGATCTCCATTCACTACCAAAACATCGTCCGCGCCAGTCTCAATCATCGACGCGACTACCCCGAGCGGTTCACCCTGCAGTGACTCAACCTGCAAACCTATCAGGTCAGACCAGTAATAGTCTCCTGCTTGCAGACCGGGTAATTGCTCTGGCCTTATCAAAATCCGACATCCCGTCAGGGCTTCCGCTGCGTTGCGATCTTCGCAGCCTTCCAGACTGGCAATAACGTTCTTTCCCTGCGAACGTCCAGTAATGCTCACCGCTTTGCGTTCATCCCCCTGCTCGATAATCCAGGGGCTGTAATTTACAATGTTGTCGCGCGGGCTGGTATTGGAAAATACCCTGACCCAACCCTTGAGTCCCTGCGCTCCCAGGATATGCCCAACACAGACTAGCTCATCCAGGTGTTGGTCCATCCCCGCTTAAGCCGCAGCCTTGCGCGCTCCCTTGATCAAGTTTGCTACCCGTTCGCTGGGTTGCGCACCTTTAGAAACCCAGTAGTCGATACGGCCATCATCGATGCGCAGTTCCTGTTCCTGGCCACGGGCCTGGGGATTGTAGAAACCGATGCGTTCAATGTAACGGCCATCTCTCGGGCTGCGGCTATCGCTTACCACAACGTGGTAAAACGGGCGTTTCTTGGAGCCGCCGCGTGCCAATCGAATTGAAACCATAAAAAATCTCCACAAAAAAGTCGACTCAAATCGACTCAACATCGATTTTCAGCCATCAGGCAATAGTCTAGCGCTGACCGTGGGGTCAGAAGACCGCGTATTGTACCTAAATAAATCCGCCTGTGAAGTCCGCGAGCCTGATATTTAAGGGGATATCAGGAGAAATCTGGTTTTGCGGGAAGGAATTAGCAAGAATCCCGCAAATCCCGTCAATCACGGGCGTTGCCTGGCACGCCTGTGCCGAAATTAATTCGCGGCAATCAGAACGACATACCTGGAGGTAGCTTGCCCTTCAACCCGCGCATCATGTTCGCCATACCACCCTTGCTGCCCATTTTCTTCATCATGCGCTGCATTTGCTTGTGCTGCTTTAGCAGGCGATTGACGTCCTGAATCTGGGTTCCCGACCCCTGCGCAACGCGGCGCTTGCGCGAACCGTTAATCACTTCGGGGCGACGCCGTTCCAGTGGCGTCATCGAGTCTATGATAGCGACCATGCGCTTCATCTGCTTGCTATGCGCTGGATTCTGCATGGCCTGCGCAACCCCGGAGCCCATTCCAGGTAACTTGTCGACCAGGTTACCCAGCCCCCCCATGTTTTCCATTTGGGTGAACTGATCGCGTAAATCTTCGAGATCGAACCCCTTGCCCTTGCGCACTTTTCGCGCCAGGCGCTCGGCTTTCTCCTGATCGACATTTTCCTGCGCCTGCTCGACCAGCGACAGAATGTCGCCCATACCGAGAATCCGCGAAGCGATGCGATCCGGATGAAACGCTTCGAGTGCATCGGTTTTTTCTCCGGAGCCGATAAACTTGATCGGCTTGCCGGTAATATGACGCACCGACAGGGCCGCACCGCCACGGGCATCTCCATCGGTCTTGGTGAGCACCACCCCGGTTAATGGCAGCGTGTCATTAAACACCTTGGCAGTGTTAGCCGCATCCTGGCCAGTCATGCTGTCGACCACGAACAGGGTTTCGGCCGGGTCGATGGCATCGTGAATAGCCCGGATCTCATCCATCATCTGTTGATCGATTGCGAGTCGACCAGCGGTATCTACGATCAGCACCTCGGAGCCAGCGAGCTTGGCCGCGGCTACCGCATCGCGCGCGATGGCGACCGGTTTCTGATCAATACTACTGGCATGAAAATCGACACCGACCTCCTGCGCCAGAGTTCTCAGCTGTTCGATCGCTGCCGGACGATAGACGTCGGCACTGGTCACCATGACCGACTTCTTATTAACCTCACGCAAACGGCGCGCCAGCTTGGCCACGGTCGTAGTCTTGCCCGCACCCTGCAGACCCGCCAGTAAAACGATGACCGGTGGTTTGCGATCGAGATCTATGGTCTCCTGGGATTCACCCATAATCGCAACCAGCTCATCGTTGACCACCTTGATCAGCGCCTGACCGGGTGACAGACTGGAAATCACTTCCTGGCCCAGTGCCTTGACGCGCACGGCCTCGATAAAATCCTTGACCACCGGCAGTGCCACGTCCGCCTCGAGCAGGGCCATGCGCACTTCGCGCAGACTGTCGCGGATATTATCTTCGCTGAGACGCCCCTGACCACGCAGGTTTTTCAGGGTTCGGGACAGGCGGTCGGTTAAACTTTCAAACATCGAAGGGTCTCGCTAGTACGCAAAGACAACATTATAACAGCGTAGCGTCTGTGAAAAAGTGCAATATGCAGGCTCACCTGCGCAGGGCTCAGAATTTGAAGACTTCGCCGCCCTTGAGCTGGTGCACCTTGAAATCAGGCATCGCGTCGACGCATTCCTGGTAGATCAACTCTTCCTCACCCGGCTTGAAATGGGTCAGCCAGACATCGGGGCGATGCCTGGTTTTCAAGATGTCTTTCCCCAGCAAACTCGGACAGTAATGTTTCGATACCTTGCTAATCTCGACATCGTTATTGGAAAAAGCCGATTCAACGAACAGCAGGTCAATGTTGTCATAGCCATTGAGCACGCCCCACAAACTATCATTGGTGGTGGTATCACCACTGAAGGCGACGGTGGCGCGACGCGACGACAGACAATAGCCAACCCCGGGAACGGTGTGATTAACCGGTATCATTTCGATTTCGCGCGCGCGGATAGTGACCTTGTCGCCCGGATTCATGACCTTGAAATGAATCGACGGATTTTCCTTGGTCGGCAATTCCGAGAAATCGGGCCAGATGACCCAGTTGAAAATGTGGTCCTTGATCGCCTGAATCGTCTTTTCCTGGGCGTGAACCATGATCGGCTCAGCGTGCACGCCAAACATGCTATCGGCGAGCAAGGGCAGGCCGACGATATGATCCATATGAGAATGCGTCAGAAATATATGACGGATACCGGTCATCTGGTTGAGTGGCAAGTCGCCCAATCCGGTACCGGCATCAATCAACAAATCATCATCGATGAGAAAGGAAGTGGTTCGCAGGTTTGCCCCGATACCACCTGCCCATCCGAGTATCTTTATTTGCATGTTGTTTGTATTGATTATTTGCGCTTCAGTATGAAGGGACTACCGTCCCGTGGCAATTTTATAGCAAAGCATCACAAGATTGGCGTAATTATTTAGCCAGTTCATGGTAATTGCTGTCCTCGAGGCCAGGTATCGCCCGTTGCATTTGATGCCGATCGACAATACTTTCGCGCCGCAGTCGCGCTGTTTAGGCCCAGTGACGGACCTCTGACAGGCGCCTGGCCCACATATCTCCCCCGATTTCCTGCCGTGGTCGCCGCAAAACCCGCTTTGACGCCCTCGCAACGCAAAACGGTGAGATATGAGGTTTAGCATTGATGCCACAACCCCGATTTTCAGTTACACTTGGGCACTTGAGTCACTGATCGAAGACCATGTTCCCCACCATCGCAAGCGCGCTCGCGGCCCTGTTCTACTGCCTGTCTGCCTTTTTGATATTCAAACAGCTCGGTAGCGCGCTACACCAACGCTGGATCGCCCTGACTCCCGCGGCGCTCGCGGTGATGCTGCAAGCGGCCGCGCTCAATATTTTGATTGTCCAGCCCGATGGACTCAACCTTGGATTTTTTGCGTCATTTTCACTGATCGCATGGCTAATCTCGATCCAGATTCTGCTGAGCAGTCTGTACCGACGCATCGAAAGTCTCGGAATCGTGGTGTTTCCGATCAGCGGCCTGTCCTGCCTGGTTGCCGACCAGCACTTTGCCGATCACCTGATAACCACCAGCAATCAGGCCGTACAGTGGCATATCATGGTATCAATCATCGCTTACAGCCTGATCACACTGGGTGCGTTTCAGGCCGGATTACTCGCCTACCAGGATAAATCGATCAGGCAACACCATCCGGGCGGGTTTATTCGTTTCCTGCCGCCATTACATGACATGGAAACCCTGTTGTTTCAATTTCTCGGTTTCGGATTCCTCTGTCTTAGTGCCTCTTTATTGACCGGCTTTATTTATCTTGAGGATATTTTCGCCCAACACCTGGTGCACAAGACGGTGTTATCGATTGTCGGCTGGGTCATTCTCGGCGTATTACTGTTTGGCCGGCTCAAGTTCGGCTGGCGCGGTAAAACGGCGATTCGCTGGACCCTGTCGGCATTCGCCTTCCTGATGCTGGCGTTTTTTGGTAGCAAACTGGTGCTCGAGTTCGTTCTCTAAGTTGAACGACGTCCCGCTATATTGGCTTTGGATCGCATTCGTTGCGTTGATTCTGCTGTCCGGTTTTTTCTCCAGTTCGGAGACCGGATTAATGAGTTTGAATCGCTATCGACTCAAACATCTGGCCGCCAAGAACCATGGCGGGGCACTGCGCGCCGTCACGCTGCTGCAACAGCCTGATAAATTAATTACCCTGATTCTGCTGGGCAATAATTTTATTAACATACTGATTACCCAGTTAGCCACCTACCTTGGCTACCGACTTTACGGTGATGCCGGCATTGCGATCGCCGCTGGATTTCTGACGCTGGTCTTGTTGTTGTTTGCCGAGGTCACCCCGAAAACACTGGCAGCTTCCAATCCAGAGAAGATCGCCTTCCCGGCGGCCTATGTATACCAGCCGTTGTCGAAGCTGCTTTTCCCGCTGGTGGTCATAATCGACTGGCTTGCCAAGCTGATATTGAGGCTGTTTTTGTTATCCGGCAAAGGTAGCGATAACGACGCGCTCAATTCAGCAGAGCTGCGCGTTGCCGTCAACGAGACCAGTGGCCTGATCCCGGATTCGCACCGTGACATGTTGCTCAGTATTCTCGACCTGGAAAAGGTCACCGTCGACGACATCATGGTGCCGCGCAGCGAGATCATCGGCATCGATCTCGAAGATGAATGGCACGATACACTTAAACTGATCACCAACCTTTCCTACACTCGCATTCCGATTTTTTCCGGCAATATCGACAACCTGGTCGGCACCGCGATGCTGCGCCGAATACTACCTTTGCTGCTGAAGGACGAGTTTGACTCTGACAGCCTGGTAGATCTGACCCGCGAGGGCTATTTCATACCAGAGGGCACGCCACTCACCACGCAATTGATTAATTTTCGCAAAAACAAGCGCCGCATCGCTTTTGTCGTCGATGAATACGGAGACATACAGGGACTGGTTACCATCGAAGATATCCTCGAAGAAATTGTTGGCGAATTCACCACCGACCCAACGGCACTGCACCAGGACTTCTTTCAGGATGCTGACGGCAGCTTTCTGATCGATGGCTCGACCCACATTCGCGATATCAATCGCAACCTCAATATCGAATTACCGACTAACGGGCCGCGCACCCTGAACGGGCTGATACTGGAACACATGGAATTCATTCCCGAGGCCGGTACCAGCATGAAGATCAGCGGTTACCCGATCGAAATCATGCAGGTCAAAAACAACATGGTAAAGACGGCTCGGATTTCACTGTCACAAAGCGGCGACCCGACGGTCGAGACATCCAACGGGCAGGTCGATGGCCAGGCATAGCCCCCAGTTCCAGTGCCGCGAGTGCGCAACGTTGTTAACCAAGTGGGCGGGGCAATGCCCAGATTGCAAGGGATGGAATAGCATCGATGAGATTCCGGCGACTGGCACGGCGCCAGGCGCCCGCGCCAACTGGCACGGCAAAGGGCAGAGTCAGGTACTTACCCTGGATAGCGTACCTACCAGTGCGACACCCCGATTCGGCAGCGAAATTGACGAACTGGACCGGGTTCTCGGAGGCGGCCTGGTAGAAGGATCGGTGGTATTGCTGGGTGGCGATCCGGGAATCGGGAAATCAACCATCCTGCTACAGTGCCTGGCGCTGATCAGCCAGCAACGTGAAGCGCTGTACGTCACCGGTGAGGAGTCACCACAGCAAGTCAGTCTGCGCGCGCGGCGCCTCCAGCTTCCCGCGGACAATCTAAAGCTGTTGAGCACCACCTGCGTGGAAGAAATCATTGCTCAGGCCCGCCAACTGCGACCCGCAGTGATGGTCATCGATTCGATCCAGACAATATTCAGCGACAGCCTGCAATCCGCGCCCGGCTCGGTGAGCCAGATTCGGGAAAGTGCAGCGCTACTGGTGCGTTTCGCCAAACAGTCCAACATCGCCATATTTCTGGTCGGCCATGTCACCAAGGAAGGTCAGCTGGCAGGGCCAAGGGTCCTCGAACACATGGTCGATACCGTGCTTTACTTCGAAGGCGATTCGTCGACGCGTTATCGGGTGATTCGCGCCGTCAAGAATCGTTTCGGCGCGGTAAACGAACTGGGGATTTTTGCGATGACCGACGAGGGACTGAAGCCGGTTGGTAATCCATCGGCGATATTTCTCGCGCAGCACGATCAACCGGTATCCGGCAGCGTGGTCATGGTTTCGCGCGAGGGGACCCGACCCTTACTGGTCGAGGTGCAGGCACTGGTGAGCGAATCTCATGGCGGACAGCCGCGGCGTATCAGCGTGGGCCTGGAATCGAATCGGCTGGCGATGCTGATCGCCATATTGCAACGCCACGGCGACATACCACTCTACCAACAGGATGTTTTCGTCAATGCAGTCGGTGGCGTACGCATCGCCGAAACCGGTGCGGACCTCGCCATCATTCTCGCCATTTTGTCGAGTTATCGCGACCGCCCGCTCAATCCGCGCCGGCTGGTTTTCGGCGAGGTCGGACTCTCTGGCGAAATCAGACCGGTGCCAAACGGTGAAGAGCGACTGCGCGAAGCCAGCAAGCATGGATTCGAAAGCGCCATCATCCCACGTGCTAATATGCCCAAATCCAATCGCTACAAAGATTTGCAGTTAATTCCCGTCAGTCATTTAGCTGATACCCTTGATGCATTATAATGACGCAGCTCTGATTAAAGGTACTGACATGTCCGACAACACCGACAACCTCAAGGATTTCGAAAAATCGCTGCAGCGCCTGGAAAAAATAGTCAACAATATGGAATCGGGCGAGTTGGGGCTGGAAGAGTCGTTGGCGCAATTTGAAAATGGCATAAAGCTGGCCAGAACCTGCCAGGATACCCTGGCCAATGCCGAATTCCGCGTCGAACAGCTAATCGAAAAAAACGGCTTGCAGCAGACTGTCCCCTTCGAAGACCTTGATGAAGATTAATGAACAGGTTTTCGAATCTCTTGTTGCCCAATTCCAGCAGAGAGTAGACACCGCCCTCGATCACTGGCTGCCGCCGGCCTCGGTAAATCCGATGCGCCTGCACCAGGCGATGCGCTACGCGGTACTGGCACCCGGTAAACGGGTACGCCCGATTCTGGTATATGCGACCGCAAAGGCCCTGGGCATCGGACTGGACAAGGTCGATGGCGCCGCCTGCGCGGTGGAAATCATTCATGCCTACTCATTGATTCACGACGACCTGCCGGCCATGGACGACGATGATTTGCGGCGCGGCCGACCCACCTGCCATCGAAAATTCGATGAAGCCACTGCAATTCTCGCCGGAGATGCGCTTCAGGCCCTGGCATTTTACATCATCAGTCACGACCCGAAGATGACGAACCACGATCACGCACGCCTGACAATGATAACAAACCTGGCCTTGTTCTCGGGATCGCGAGGCATGGCGGGTGGTCAGGCAATCGACCTCGAATCGGTTGGCAAGAGCCTCAATATCGCCGAGCTGGAAACCATGCATATCCATAAAACGGGCGCGCTGATTCGCACCTGCATACAGCTCGCGGCGCTGAGCGCTGACGAGCTCAGCGATAGCGACTTCAAGGCTCTGGATTCTTATGCGAAATGCATAGGCCTGTCATTTCAGGTACAGGATGATATTCTTGATGTCATCGGCGATACGGCAACGCTGGGAAAGACCCAGGGTTCCGACAGCGCACGCAACAAACCGACCTTTCCATCGATCATCGGACTCCAGGCGGCGCAGGAGAAAGCACTCGAATTGCACCAGAAGGCGTTGCAGGCACTTTCGATATTTGCTGAGGAGGCTGACATTTTAAGGTATATTTCGGCCTGGTTTGTCCAGCGCACAAATTAAGCGGGGCGTCATGCCGGATAGTAACTCATTGAATAATTCAAACTCATCATTCCCGATCCTGGCGCGCCTCGAAAGCCCCGATGATCTGCGTGAACTAGACGAAGATCAGTTGCCCGAACTGGCCAGCGAACTGCGCGGCTTCCTGTTGCAAAGCCTGTCGAAAACTGGCGGTCACCTGGCCTCCGGGCTTGGATCCATCGAAATTACCATCGCGCTGCACTACCTCTTTGATACGCCGAAAGATCGCCTTATCTGGGACGTTGGGCACCAGTGTTACCCGCACAAAATTCTGACCGGAAGACGCGATCAGATGGCAGGCTTACGCCAACAGGGCGGTCTCTCCGGTTTTCCCAATATCACTGAATCTGAATATGACCATTTTGGCGCAGGACATTCGAGCACTTCGATCAGCGCTGCGCTCGGCATGGCGATCGCCGCCAAATCTCAGGGGCTGGACAACAAGGCTGTAGCCATCATTGGTGATGGTGGCATGACTGCCGGTATGGCCTACGAAGCGCTCAATCACGGCGGTGCCATCGACACCGACCTGCTGATCATTCTGAATGACAATGAAATGTCCATTTCGCCGAATGTCGGCGCCATGTCGAAGTATCTGTCGAGCATCTGGTCAGGCAAGATCTATACCAGCCTGCGCTCCGGCAGCAAAAAGGTACTGAGGCGAATTCCGAGTGCCTGGGAACTGGCCAAGCGGGCCGAAGAACACGTCAAGGGTATGGTGACGCCGGGCACGCTGTTCGAAGAGCTGGGCTTTTCCTATTTCGGTCCCATCGACGGGCACAACCTGGCCGACCTGCTCTCGCTGATCCGCAATCTACAACAACTATCCGGACCGCGAATGCTGCACATCGTAACGCGCAAGGGCAAAGGTTATGCGCCGGCCGAGTTAGACGCCTGTAAATTCCATGGGGTCGGGCCCTTTGACCCCGAAACCGGTATTGTCAAATCCTCAAGCAAACCCGGCTTACAGTCGTATACCAATATATTCTCGGACTGGCTGGTCGCCAAGGGTCAGCAGGACAGTCGCCTGCATGCCATCACACCGGCCATGCGCGAAGGTTCCGGGCTGGTGAAATTTTCCAAGGAATTGCCCGAGCGCTATCACGATGTCGGGATTGCCGAGCAACATTCGGTCACTCTGGCAGCCGGTATGGCATGTGAAGGCCTGAAGCCGGTGGTTGCTATCTATTCGACTTTTCTGCAACGCGCCTATGATCAGTTCATTCACGACGTTGCGGTGCAAAATCTCGACGTCACCTTTGCTATTGATCGTGCCGGCATAGTCGGCGCCGATGGTGCCACACACACCGGTAACTTTGATATCGCCTTCAGTCGTTGCATACCCAATGTCATCTTGATGGCACCGGCAAATGGCGAGGAAATGTTCAGTCTACTCAATACCGCCTATCAGTATCCCGGCCCCGCGATGGTGCGTTATCCGCGCGATAGTGTTGAGCAACCCAGCTCCATTAACATCGACGATTGTATAGAGATCGGTCGAGCGCTGCAGACCCGTAAAGGCACACGGGCCGCATTGCTGGTATTTGGCAGCCTCTACAATCTGGCCGTACCGATCGCCGAAGAATTGGATCTCAGCCTGGTCAACATGCGTTTCATCAAACCACTCGACGAAGATCTGCTCAGGATCCTGGCGGCGGACCACGACCACCTGATCACTCTGGAGGACGCCAGCATCGTCGGTGGCGCGGGCTCTGCGGTGCTCGAATACTTGAGTGATCTGGGCATTCGTACCGCGTTGTTGCGACTCGGGCTGGACGATTGCTTCCCGTCTCAGGGCAGCCGCGAGCAGGTACTGGAAGACTACGGGCTGGACCCGGCCTCGATACGCAAAAGGATTGCAGATTTCATTCAGAACTGATTTTCGCGACGATAAAACGCCGAAGAAGTCGTTTTCACGCTAATTCTCCCGAATTTTTGATGATCTCCGCGGCTATATTTAATGGATTCCGGCCATCCTTTATCCTACAATGTCCCTTGTCGAATTGAGAATTCGACATATATCAACAAGTTACAGAGTTAATGTTATGTCTGAAACAGTAACAGGCACGGTAAAGTGGTTTAACGATGCCAAAGGCTTTGGTTTTATTTCGCAAGAGGGTGGCAAGGATGTTTTTGTTCACTACAGCGCTATTCAGGGCGAAGGGCATAAAACCCTGCAGGAAGGCCAGAGCGTAACTATGAAGGTTACAGATGGCGCCAAGGGACCGCAGGCAGAAGACGTCTTCCCCACTTAATAGAATATAAAGACCGGAACAAGCCCTGAAACCAGCCCGTGCGCTGGTTCATCTATGTGTCGAATCATCGGCGACCGAGTTGTCATAGGACACCCGGGAGATAGCACCTGTCCTCGCTATCGCGGATAGTTAGTGGGATAATTCCTCGTTACAGTATTTGCCTAAGCGAACCTGCACAGTATAATACCCTACCGTTTCACTCGGTTATTGGTCAGGATGAACCTGTCCTATTTTTCTCACGAATGACAGCTCGCTGCACAACCAGCGTTTGTAACAGGATTAAATAATGAACGGAGAACCAAGCAACACGGTTTCGACTATACCGGATGTCCAGGGTGCAGCGGATACCCGCAAGCTAGCTATTAACAAGGTCGGTATAAAGGATATCCGGCACCCGGTGATCGTCAAGGATCGTTCCAATGGCCAGCAGCACACCATCGCCACCTGCAGCCTGTTCGTATTCCTGCCCCATCAGTTCAAAGGCACCCACATGTCGCGCTTTGTGAAAATCCTGAATGACAATGAAAAGGAGATTTCCTATCATTCGTTCAACGACATGCTGCAGCAGATGGCCGAGTTACTCGAAGCCGAATCCGGTTACATCGAGATGCATTTCCCTTATTTCGTGAACAAGAAAGCACCCGTATCCGGTGTCGAATCGCTACTTGACTACGAAGTATCTTTGATCGGCGAAATCAAGGATGGTATCAGCAGCATCCGCATCAAGGTGCAGATACCGGTAACCAGCCTGTGCCCCTGCTCCAAGTCCATTTCTGATTACGGTGCGCACAATCAAAGATCGCACGTAACCGTGGACGCGCGCACTAGCGGTTTCATCTGGATCGAGGAAATCATCGACATTGTCGAGAAGCAGGCTTCATGCGAACTCTACGGGCTACTAAAGCGACCCGATGAGAAATTCGTGACAGAACGTGCCTACGATAATCCAAAATTCGTTGAAGACATGGTGCGAGATATCGCGGGCGAGCTCAACAAGGATGAACGCATACGTCAATACGTCCTCGAGTCAGAAAATTTCGAATCGATTCACAACCACTCGGCTTATGCCCTGATTGAGTTCAACAAAGACGTCGGCTGACAGCGCTGCATCTGCGCAGTCGAGCGGACACCGCAAATCGTTGAGATAATGCGGGTTAAATCGAAATCCAGTCGAAGCCGGCTTCCTGATCAGCCAGAACCGGCGACGGCACTGCCTCCAGCTGGCGAATGAGTCGATCGACGATATCGGCGGTATTGTTTTTCTCGGAAATGTGCGCCGCAATCAAACAGCTCAGGCTGCTGGTGTCGATACGTCGCAACAGATCCATCGATTGCTCGTTCGACAAATGACCATGGCTACCACCGACTCGCTGTTTGAGCCTGTCCGGATAAGGGCCTCTTTCCAGCATTTCCACATCGTAATTGAACTCCAGCAGCAACGCGTCCAGGCGACTAAAGGCGTCGACGATGTGCCGGGTGATGTGGCCGGTATCGGTCAAAATACCGAGGCGTTTGCCGTTGTCGATCTGATGGAAAATGAACTGCAGGGGTTCATTTGAATCATGCGGCACGGTAACCGGTAACACTTCGATATCGCCGATGGTAACGCGCTGACCAGCGACCAGCCGGTGATATTCAAATTGCGCAGACAGTACAGCGCGCGCGGTACCAACAGCAGTCCACAGTGGAATTGAGTGAGTTGCACAAAGGCGTTCGACACCGCCACTGTGATCGCCATGTTCATGCGTAAGCAGCACCGCGTCGATGGCGCCAGGATCGATTTCGAATCGCTCCAGCCGCTGGGTAAATTTTCGTAGCGAAAATCCGTTGTCCACCAGCAGCGTGGTCCTGCCGTGCTGAACCAGCGTCGCATTACCCTTGCTGCCACTCCCGAGAGACGCAATGCGCATCGGGCTTATTTGATCTGCTCGAACAACAGTGAAAGAAACTCGGCACCTTCGGGCGAGGTATCCAAATCGCCCTTTGGGTCTTTCAGGATCACACGGGTCAGTTCATTAGTCTCCTCAGACAGGACCAACTTGAATCTTCGCGTTATCCGCTTGTCCGCTTCACCGAAAGCAAAGAACCCCGTTTGTTCAGCGGTTTCGACGATTTCGGCATCGACGGCAATTTCGCCATCTGCGGTCAGCGAGCCTTCGAATTTCGCCACCACTATTTCGAAGTTCATGCGCTGCAGCAGGTGATGAACGCGATTCCAGGCGATATGGTAAGGATCCTTCAACATCAGATAAGGTGACTTTTCGTCGGCATCAAACTCCAGAAAGGCACGCGGCTTGAACAGCCCGGTCTGTGACAACTGCTTGTCAACCTCTGTTTTTTGCAGGCCGAGGAAAATCATCAGCCGCGACAACATCTCAATTTCGAGCTCGGGCTCGGAACGACGAAAATACCAGTCGCCAGTCGCAATATCATCAGATTTCCGATTACCGGTTCGTATTTCCGGGACGAATTCGGTGCCTCGATGAATGATATAAATACGATTGCTGGCTCGACCCGTCGTATCGCGTTCGATACGAGTTTTGAACTGGTCCTGGCTGGCCGAATAGTCTCCGCTCTCCAGTTTCATTATTATCATTTCCCACCACGACATGTCCTTCTTTTGACCACCCTCTTCCTTGTATATCCACTCGGTTTGCATAATACCGATAGCCGGTTCATCGACGACTAACCCATAACCCTCGAGCGCCCAGAAATTCTTTACTTGCTGGTACAGGTTTTCCACTGGCTCTTCGACGCTGAGCCAGTAAAAATCAACACTACCCTGCAATTGCAGCGTATCAATCTTGGCCAGTACCGGTACTTTGTCGCGTACTGTTTGATCGTCGCCTGCAAAACCCTGGGGCAGATCAAAGATGGATTCTGCTTCGAACCTGGCCAGATCGGGCGGCAATTCCAATGGCTGCCCCATAGAAACATCAAGGTAGCGCTGCCCGGTATTAGAGGTTTCGCATGCAAGCAGTGCCAGGACGAGGATCAGCAGCGGCGCGAAACGAAATAGGCTCAACTGCAAAGGCCTCACAGTGCACCACAGGCAAGCAGTGCCTGCCTAAGGGGTTGCTGGAATTTCTCGTCAAGTACCGTCATCGGCAGACGCAGATTCAAATCACCGTAACCCATTTGCGCAACAGCCCATTTCACCGGAATCGGATTTGACTCAATAAACAGCAGGCGATGCAGCTCGGAAATTTCAGCATCGGCGGCGCGCGCCTCATCGGCCTTGCCCTGGCGCGCCAGTTCGCACATCCGCGCCATTTTTGCCGGCACAACATTGGCAGTGACGGATATCGCACCGTGACCACCATTCAGAATAAATTCGCAAGTGGTCGCATCATCACCGGTTAGCAGCGCAAAATCCTCACCTACCAGGCGCTTGATATCGGCGAGCCTTTCCATGCTGCCGGTGGCTTCTTTAATGCCAACAATATTGCTAACCTTTGCCAGCTCGGCAACGGTATCGGCCTGCATATCACAGGCGGTACGCCCGGGTACGTTGTATAGCAACTGAGGAATATCCACCGCTTCGGCGATAGCCTGGTGGTGTAAAACCAATCCTCGCTGGGTCGGTTTGTTGTAATAAGGCGTGACCAACAACGCAGCCTCGGCGCCACATTTAGCGGCGCAGCTAGTCAGTTCGATGGCTTCCACAGTTGAATTGGCACCGGTGCCGGCAATCATTGGCAGGCGTTGCCTGATCATCTCGTAGCCTTTATTCAGTAAGTCGCAATGTTCAGCGTGATTTAAGGTAGCGGATTCCCCGGTGGTACCGGCAATTACCAGGGCTGCCGTGCCCTGTTGAATATGGAAATCGATCAGTGCCTCGAGTTGTGAAAAGTCGATGTCACCATTGCTCAGCATTGGAGTCACCAACGCCACGATACTGCCTTTAAACATGGTTTACCTCTGCCTGCCCATGGCTAATCAAGGGGCGTATGTTATAAAGAAAACCACCCCTTTTGAAGTGATTCCTGTGCCTGTCGGCATCTTCTGTTAGCAACTGATGCATCCTGTCTTCGCGCGCGTTGCCGGAACTCACTGCGGAAGCAGGCAGCCAGAGTGCTCATGGCGAACTGGCTCGTCCTGTTGAGGGCTGTCGGACACGGCGACCAGCCCGGTCGCGGGCATAACCGGCTGAATCTTAATCGGCCGCTGACTGGCGTGCAATTACCGTCGCTGGCCAGGCCTTGAGGATGGCCTGTATCAGGGTGGCCAGGGGGATCGCGAAAAACACGCCCCCAACACCCCACAGGCTACCAAAGAAAACCACGGCGACTATAATCGCAACCGGGTGCAGATTAACCACCTCTGAAAAAAGCAACGGCACAAGCAGGTTTCCATCGAGAAACTGGATAAATCCATAGATGGCCATCAACCAGCCAAACTCTGAAGTAAACCCCCACTGAAAGAATGCAATTAGTGCAACTGGTATGGTAACAACTGTCGCGCCAACATAGGGGATAATAACCGAAAGACCGACCGCCAGGCTCAACAGCATCGCGAAATTAAGTCCCATCAAAGCGAAGGCAATGTAACTCGCCACCCAGATAATCAGCACTTCGATGACTTTACCGCGCACATAGCTGGCAATCTTGATATCGAGCTCGGCCCACACAGTGCGCAACAGACGCCGTTCCTCGGGCAGAAAGTTGGCAAGCCAGCCGAGAATCATTTTCTTGTCCTTGAGAAAGAAAAACACCATCAGTGGTAGCAGAATCATGTAGACCAGGAAAGTGATGGCACCAACCACCGAGGATAAGGATATACTCACCACACGCTGCCCCATCGTCGCGAGCTCAGTTCGCACCAGTGTCAGGATCTCCTCGATCTGCCGCGCCGAAATATAATCCGGATATTGTTCGGGTAAGTGCAGCAGTAGTTGCTGGCCCTTGGCGAGCATTATTGGGATTTCCCGGAAAAGATCACTGATTTGCCTCGACAACAGTGGCAACAATACGAAAAAAGCCAGCAGAATCGTGGTGATCATCAAGGCGGTGACAATACTTGCGGACAACGTACGCCCGAGATTGATCCGACCCAGCCAAACCACCATACCTTCGGCCAGGTAGGCGATGATGATGGCGACCAGGATGGGCATCAGGTGGGCATTCAAGATGATGATCAGCAGTGAGCCAACGATCAGAATAAAGGTGAAAATCACCGTTTGCGGATCGGTAAAATGACGGTGATACCATTGCTGCAGAATATCAAGCATGATAAGAGAATGCGTTCACAGGGCGCAAAATTGAGTTAACCATGATTCTTAAAATAAGCTTGCGCAAATTCAAGTAATTTTTCCATTACAGTTACTCTGAACTTCTGTCGTTGCCGTACGAACGAAAACGGTCTGCTAAGTGGCGGATCAAGCTCCAGCTCCGCCAACATGTTCAACTTCAACTCCTTGCCAATAATGGAGCGCGACAGAATGGTAATCCCCATGCCAGCTTCAACCGCGCCCTTGATCGCCTCAGGGCTACCGAGTTCAAGGCTGAAGTTCATGTCAGACGGAATTACCTTATGTTGCATTAGATAGTGCATAATCACTTCGCGCGTACCCGAGCCCTCTTCTCGGCTAACGAAAGGATAACGCACGATATCGCTGGCATTGACTTTGCCGCCGCGCTTGACCAATTCGTGATCCGGTGCAGCCACCACCACCAGTTGATCGTCATGGCAAACTTCAACGATCAGATTCTTGTTGCTAACCGGGGATTCAACCACACCGAGATCGATGACATTGTGCTCAACCATCGACACGATTCCCTCGGAATTTGAAACCTTGAGCCGCAGATTAATATCGGGATAGCAATTTTTAAACTCACCCAGCAGCGCCGGCAACATGTATTCGGCGATTGTGGTGCTGGCGCCGATAGTCAATGCGCCAGAGATCTCGCCTGTCAGATCGCGCACGCGGTTTTCCATTTCTGCGTAAAGATCAAATATGCGCTCGGCGAACTCGGCAACTCGATCCCCTGCCGGAGTCAAATTAACCTTGTTATGGGTGCGATCGAACAATCGCGTGTTGAAATATTCTTCGAGCTGGCGAACCTGAAAGGTTACCGCCGGCTGGGTCATGTGCAGTTCCTCGGCCGCTTTGGTAAAGCTCAGCAGTCGGGCAACGGTATGGAAGACCTTGAGACGGCGATCACTCATCGCGTGCGCACACCCATTAAGAAGGGCGCCGATTATATAATATTTTTATGTAGATCGACAGATGAGATAAATTTAGTTGATGAGAAAGTTTGCTGACCTCATTCCCGAACCGTAAGTTGTTGATAAATAAATGTGGAAAATAGTTGGTATCCCAACTATTCTCTTGACTGATAAACTTTAAAATTATCGTCCGAAACAGGCAAAGCCATGCGCTATTTGATATACCCTATGTTAGTCCTGGTATTGGCGGTATCATCATCGCTGAATGCAGGAACGATTCACAAGTGGGTTGATGATCAAGGCGGCGTCCATTACAGCGATTCGCCACCGACTAAGACCGAGAGCGAAAATGTCCGCGTGCAATCCGCTCCCAGCAATCCCGGCAAGGCCCTGCCCCGGCTGACTTC
>Ga0055584_100001840_pt1 | contig 20874 bp, 20 predicted proteins | sample OSDHelmetaG_FD_58716 | JGI IMG/M metagenome (GOLD analysis project Ga0055584, IMG submission 58716) | Pelagic marine sediment microbial communities from the LTER site Helgoland, North Sea, for post-phytoplankton bloom and carbon turnover... | ecosystem: Environmental > Aquatic > Marine >...
GATGGAGCAATACTTGACGGATTCCATTACAAGACCGCATGAATATGAAAGATTGCTTAATGGTGTGTTACTTCCCGGTTATAAGAAAACTCTGACTAATTCAAGTGATGTGCAAGTTACTCCATCGATCTCACCTACTATAGAGGAGGCTATACAATGAGAAGTCAAAGGCTTGTAATTCAGGATGTAGATTGGGTCTCGATCCTTCTGTATTTATTCCTTGTTCTGTTTGGGTGGATTAATATTTATGCAGCGATTTATAATGAAGAGCATGGTAGCATCTTTGATCTTACACAGAGTTATGGGAAGCAAATGATATGGATCATCTCCTCATTGGTTTTGGCAATAGTGATCATCATCATTGATTCCAAGTTTTATGAGGCATTTTCATTTCCAATTTACCTGCTAACTATTGTTTTATTATTGGCAGTATTGATCTTAGGGAGAGAAGTGGCAGGTTCGCGCTCCTGGTTTGAAATAGGTAGCATAAGGGTCCAGCCATCTGAATTTGCCAAATTTGCTACATGTCTGGCATTGGCAAAGTATTTAAATTCTATTGATAACAAGTTCTCAGATATTAAGACCAAATTCATTTCGGGTCTGATAATCGCTATTCCAATGGCTTTTATATTATTGCAAAATGATACGGGTTCAGCTTTGGTATTTTGCTCGTTCATATTTGTCTTGTATCGGGAAGGATTATCACAAAACGTTCTCATCATTGGTTTTTTCGCATTGTTGCTGTTTGTGCTTGCACTCATGTTCCCTAAAATGATCATGGTCTCAATCCTTACAGGGATAGCTATTATGGCAGTTCTACTGTTGAGAAAAACGAAGAAAAATATAATTACTGTGGTGATCATGTTCGCAGTGAGTATGTCTATTGTATTCAGTATCGACTATGCATTCAATGAAATTTTGGAATCGCATCAGCGTCAACGTATCAACGTATTGTTGGGTAAAGAAACTGACCTTAGAGGAGCCGGATATAATGTAAACCAGAGTCTGATCGCAATAGGATCAGGTGGCCTGACAGGTAAAGGTTTTCTAAATGGAACACAAACGAAGTTTAATTTTGTTCCTGAACAGAGCACCGACTTTATATTTTGTACTGTAGGAGAGGAATGGGGCTTTATTGGTTCATTACTTGTACTTATTCTGTTCCTGTCTCTGCTTTGGCGAATAATCTATGTTGCTGAAAGACAAAAATCACATTTCACAAGGATATATGCATATGGTGTAGCATCGATCCTTTTCTTTCACCTTATGGTAAACATTGGGATGACACTTGGTTTGTTGCCGGTGATAGGAATTCCTCTTCCATTTTTTAGTTATGGAGGGTCTTCGTTATGGTCCTTTACGATCCTGCTTTTTATACTGATAAAACTCGATAGCGTCAGATCTTTCATTCTACGCTGATGGCTTGCTACTTTAGCTCATTCGCCTGAAAACTGTTCAATGAATCTGATGTCATTTTCAAAAAATAATCTAAGATCTTTAATAGAGTATTGTAGCATTGCAATTCTTTCAACTCCCATTCCGAATGCAAAGCCGGAATAAACTTCAGGGTCAATTCCGCAATTCTTCAATACATTAGGATCTACCATTCCACAGCCCATGATCTCAAGCCAGCCAGTATATTTACAAACATTACAGCCTTTGCCATGACATATGTTACATGAAACGTCTAACTCAGCGGATGGTTCTGTAAATGGGAAATAAGAAGGTCTTAAGCGAATCTTAGTTTCAGTACCAAAGATCTCTTTTGAAAAATACAGCAATGTCTGTTTCAAGTCTGCAAAACTTACACCTTTATCAATGTAAAGGCCTTCTACCTGATGAAACAAGCAGTGAGCTCTGGCAGAAATAGCCTCATTTCTATAGACTCTGCCCGGTGAGATCACTCTGATCGGTGGTTTTTGTGATTGCATGACCCGAACTTGCACAGAAGAGGTGTGGGTGCGTAGAGCCATGTTCTCATCATTGCTCATAAAGAATGTATCCTGCATGTCTCTTGCCGGGTGTTCCGGTGGGAAGTTAAGTGCTGAAAAATTATGCCAATCATCTTCAATTTCCGGTCCTTCTGCAATTTCATAGCCGATCTTTGTAAATACGTTTATAATTTTAGTACGTACTATACTAATTGGGTGATGCCCCCCTTTGATCATTGCCTCACCTGGGAGGGTGAGGTCAATTGTGTCTTCAGATAAGTCGGTGTCATTTTCAAGAAATTCAGTGGCACTTTTCCACTTTGCTTCAGCTTTCGATTTTAGTTCATTAACTTTTTGTCCGAATGCTTTGCGTTCTTCTGGAACAATATTCTTTAACTCAGCTAATGCCGAAGTGACCTTTCCTTTTTTACTAAGAAATTTTAATCTGAAAGATTCAATCTGATCCTTGGTTTCAACTTTGAATTCTTCAACCTCTTCCAGAATTTCTTTTATCAAATCAGACATAACGGATCATGTATAGGATATTTATTTTACAACCTTAACGGTCATTTTCACATCTTTAACAGGTCTGTCGCCCATTGCCTTGTTAGTTTCAGCTCCTGCGATCTTATCTATTACATCCATTCCTTCTATTACTTCTCCATACACTGTGTAATTCCTGTCGAGAAATGGAACACCACCTACAGTTTTATACATCTCTCTTTGTTCAGCAGTATACTTGAAACCTAAACGGGATTCAAGCTGATCTAACTCAGCATCTGTCTGAGGTTTTCCTTGTACAATATAAAATTGACAACTGCTGCTAGCTTTTTCAGGGTTATTGGTCCTTGCTGCACATAGGGCACCTTTCTTATGATAAAGGTTATCATTGAATTCAGCAGGTACGGTATATGACGGGCCACCTGATCCCAGACGCTTGTCAGGAGTAGCGCCTTTCGAATCGGGGTCACCACCCTGAATCATGAATTGTTTTATCACTCTATGAAAGAGAAGATCGTCATAAAAGCCTTCTGAGGCTAATTTTATGAAGTTATCCCGATGAAGTGGGGTTTCTTCGTATAATCCAACTTTCATTGTACCATATTCAGTGGAAATGGTAACTGTTTTTCCGATTTTTTGTGCTAAAGCCGGTGATAGTGAGGTAAATACTGCCAGAGTGATTAAAAGGAGGTTTTTCATGATAATGCTTTTTAGAGCATTTCGGTAATAGTTTGGAAACTAATTACTTAATTTGCCGTATTATTTATTTGATTTTAATTTTAAGGATTTTCTCCGTAATTCATGCAATATTAGCAATTTAGCAATTAAATGAGGACTTCAACACAGTTTATATTGGTATTATTAGCGATGTCATTTATTGTTGCGCCGTTTTTTTCTTGTAAAAAGAGTGCGGGGCCAGCTGATTGCATCATTACAGTAGTTGATTCAAGTGGTTCCAGAATAGCAGGTGCAACTGTGATATTAAAGCAAGATAGTGTGATTAATCCTACTAACGGAGTTCAGGCAAGTGTTTTGGAAGAAGGTAAAACTGGTGGCCTAGGTTCTGTAGCTTTCAGCTTTAAACTTGAAGCAGTACTGAATATTGAAGCTTCAAAAGGTGCAAAGTCTGGTAAGGATTTCATTCGCCTTGAGCAAGGCAATACAGTCACAAAGACTGTGGTCATTGACTAATTAACTCCAAACTTCTTCCTTGAAGTAGTTGATAGCACTCTGCTTCAGCAGGATATCCTGATTTTTTAGTGACAATTTTGGTAAGTTTTTAATGTTCATCCAATGTGGCCATCCATCATCATCAATTCCAAGCAATTCATAATAGCCATAATCACTTAACAATCGGCAAGTGGCGATATGCATCAGGTCCTGTTTTTCCTGTTTATTGAATGTTCGGAACCCTTTCCCGAGTTCTTGCACACCTATCAGAAAAAGTACCGCTTGTAAGTCGGGTTCCATTTTAAATTGTCGCTCCACCTCATCAAGTAAATTTCCCCAATCACCTTTTAATTCTTCTAAACTTTTCAAATCCATGATGTTAACAAAAATAGCAACAGTTAGGAAGCTTGGAAAGCACTTAACCATAATTTTGTAAGAATTGGTAACATTTTACCCGATATCCGTATAATTAGTATGCCTAAAGTCCTGAAGATCTTTCTAATGTTGATTATTACGCTGTCGTTGTCGGCTAATCCAAAGCCTGACAGAGGAGGAGAGATTATTGATATTGTATACTGTCTGGACTTAAGTGCAAGTACCAATGGGTTGATCGATGATGTGAGAGATAAGCTTTGGGATGTAATAAATCATGTTAACTCTTATCGGCCTTCTCCGAACTTCAGAGTTGGGGTTGTGGCGTTTTCAAGACCAAGTTTTGGACAGAAGAATTATTATGTACAAGTACTTAGTCCGCTGACAAACGACTTTGATGCGCTAGCATATACACTATACAAGTTACGCCCAAGTATTGAAAAAGGAGACCAGTTTGTTGGTAAAGCCTTACAGGCAGCAGTTAGTGATTTGAATTGGACGAATAATGATGATGCAATAAAGTTGATATATGTAGTTGGTAACGGGAGAGTTGATTCAGGTGGCGGGAACCAATTCAGAGGAGCTTGTGAAAATGCTACCAAGAATGGTATTGCTATTCATTCCTTGTATTGTAGAAACAAAAAGTATAATTTAAAAGAAGTAGCAGGTTGGCGTGAGATAGCAAGATTGTCAAATGGAGAACAGTTTGATGTAAAAGTTAATAAAAAGGCACCTCAGGTTCTTGTTTCAGAGGATCAGCAATCACTTTTCCATTTATCAGAACAGTTGAATAGTACTTATGTATATCATGGGAAGAATGGATCTCTTAGATATAAGATGATGACCACTTTGGATGAGCATGCTTTGAAAAGTTCGCCAATGGATTTTCAATCAAGGTTGTTCTACAAGATATCTGACCATTATCAATATCATCAGTCAAAATGGGATCTGGTGGATTATTTGAAAAGTACCAGTGCAGACTTTGACAAGGTCAAATTCGAATTTTTACCTGATTCTTTACAGGATGAGACACCTGAATCTCTTTATCAGATCGCACTTCAGCTAAAAAACAAACGAAATATCGTAATAAAGAAATTACGGACACACCTGCCATACAACAGGCAAGCGACTGTAAATCGTGTTTATGTTGAAAGTAATATGTATCAAGCTGATATATTCGATCGAATCATTGTTCGATCTCTTGATAAAGTGGCGTTGACAGGAGGGTATAATACCGGAAACGTACGGTAGTTGATCGCATGAATATTCTCGATATAATAATATCGGTACTTTTATTTTTTGGTGTATGGAAAGGATTCAAAAGAGGATTAGTCTTTGAACTTGCCATGCTGATTGGACTCATTATAGGAATCTATGCAGGGCTAAAATTTTCTGATTTATGTTTCAAGTTCTTGCAAAATTATGTCCATGATGAGGGGTACTTGTTGCATATTCTGTCATTCATCATTGTTTTTGTAGCCATATTATTTACATTTTTCGTTTTTGCAAAAATCATAGAGTCCATTCTAAAGGTCACTGCTTTGAATATTTTCAATAAGATAGCAGGTGGCGTATTTGGTCTATTAAAATATTCACTTGTGCTTAGCGTGATATTTTTACTGTTGCAACCATTGGAAAGAAAATTGAATTTGATTCCAGATCATGTAAAGAAAGAATCCCTGATCTACCCTCAAATTCTTCATGCTTCATCTTGGATCTATCCAGCGCTTGATGAGGTAACTGATGAGTTTAGAGATCGATTAGGGCATTAAGGGGTGATCAGTCTTTCATAATTACGGACACGCCCGGAAGATCTTTTCCTTCTATGTATTCAAGCAATGCTCCGCCACCGGTTGATACAAAAGATACCTGATCAGATAGGCCGAATTTATTGACAGCGGCAGCAGAGTCTCCTCCACCTATCAGAGAAAATGCACCTAACTTAGTGGCTTCTGCTACTGAATTTGCAATTTCTTTTGTGCCTTTTTGGAAGTTCGACATTTCAAATACACCCATTGGCCCATTCCAAAGTAAGGTCTTGGATCGGATGATTGTTTCATGAAACTTTTTTATTGACAAAGGACCGATATCCAAACCCATCCAGCCGTCATTGATTTCACCTGAAGCACATATATCTGTTGGGCATTCATTTGAAAACTCTTGTGATATCACAGAATCTTCAGGAAGTAGAATTTCGACTCCTAAAAGTTTTGCTTTTGCTAAAAGATCAACTGCCAATTCCAATTTATCATTTTCACAAATAGAGTTACCTATACTGCCCCCTTGTGCTTTGATAAAAGTATATGCCATGCCCCCTCCAATAATCAGATTGTCTACTTTTTCTAATAGATTTTCAATAATCAGAATCTTGTCTGAAACCTTAGCACCGCCTACTATTGCTGTAAATGGTTTCTGAGCAGATTCCAGTACCTGTTTAGCATTACTTAATTCATTAGCCATTACATAACCAAAGAATCTCTTTCCTGGAAAATGATCAGCAATCACAGCTGTTGATGCATGGGCTCTGTGAGCTGTACCAAAAGCATCATTTATATAAACATCACCCAAGGAAGCCAATGCCTTAGCGAACCCTGGATCACCTTTAGTTTCTTCAGAATAAAAGCGAAGGTTTTCGAGTAGTACTACTTCTCCTTGTTTTAGGTTTGAGCAAATTGCCTTCACCTTTTCTCCTATGCAGTCATCCAAAAATATAACCTTTCGGTTCAATAATTTTGAAAGGTGTTCAACAATGTGTGAAAGGGACAACTTTTTTTCAGGTCCATTTTTAGGTCGCCCTAAGTGAGACATCAGGATAACGGAGCCACCATCTTTCAACACTTTTTTAATGGTATCAAGTGGTGCTTTCAGGCGGGTGTCATCAGTGATCTCATAAGTGTCTTTGTTCAAGGGAACGTTGAAATCGACCCTAATAAGTGCTTTCTTGCCGGAAAAATCCAGATCATCAATTGTCTTCATACTTGCAAATTTACGTTGATTGTAATGGACTGCAAACTCCGACTTTAATGTTTATTTTTGTAGAAACAGATGAAGTTTAAGGAAATACTTGATAATGAGCCTTTGAAGTCAAAATTGGCTGCTACAGTTGAAGAAGGTCGAATAAGTCATGCTCAGCTTTTCCAAGGAAAGCAGGGTAGTGGAAGCTTACAATTGGCTCTAGCCTATGCATCATTTATCCATTGTGAGCATCCGGTTGACAATGATAGTTGTGGTAGCTGTTTGTCTTGTATTAAGCATCAAAAATTTGTTCACCCTGACCTTCATTTCACTTTTCCAATAGCAGCTGTGCGACAGGTTAAAAAGCCTAAATGTTTAGATTTTCTTGAACAATGGAGAGAGTTCTTGAAATCATTTCCTTATGCGGGAATTAATGACTGGTTGATCCAATTGGGAGTTGAGAACAAACAAGGGTTTATCCCTGTTGAAGAGAGTACCGACATCATCAAGAAATTGAGTTTAAAGTCGTATGAATCTGAATATAAAATTCAGATCATCTGGTTACCTGAGAAGATGGCTGCTCCTGCGAGCAATAAATTGTTAAAGATCATTGAAGAGCCACCACTAAAAACAATTTTTATTCTAGTGAGTGAAGCACCCGAACAACTTTTGCCAACTATATTATCAAGAACACAAATCATTAAAATCAAGAGTGTTGACGACAATACATTGATGAATTATATATCAGATGTAAAAAATTTGGAACTGAAGCAGTCAAGAAGGATTGCCCACCTTTGTGATGGAGATATTGGCAAGGCTTTGGAAATGGCTTCAAACTATTCTCATGACACCGCAAATGACACTGCCTTCATTCTTTGGATGAGAATGTTGTTAAAACCTTTAGATAACTATATTGATATTTCCAGATGGGTTGATGAAATAGCCGGATCAGGCAGAGAGAACCAGAAGACTTTTTTGAGATTCTCCATAGAAACGGTGAGGGAATGTTTGATGGTTAACCATGGAGATGAGACCCTGGTAAGGTTTGATAATGAAGTAATTGAAAATTTCGATAAGTTCTCTGTTTTTATACACTCTGGAAATGCTCATGATCTGATGGAGATCTTGAATCATTCTTATCATGCAATTGAGAGGAATGCTAATCCGAAAATATTATTCTTAGATTTGTCATTTAAGATCAGTAGACTTTTGAGGGTTAAAAAACCTCATACAGTTGTCCAATATAATTGAATTCAATTAGTTCATTTTTTATGATTCATACTTATGGGATGTAGCACATGTTCAACCACTGATGGTCAAGTATCAGCAGGTTGTGGTAATAATGGAGTATGTGGTACTGATGGTTGCAATAAACTAAATGTATACGATTGGCTGGAGAATATGTTGATGCCTGACGGATACAAACCTTTTGATTTAGTTGAGGTCCGATTCAAGGGTAGCAGAAAAGATTTTTATAGAAATGGAGATAATCTGAAATTAAAAAGTGGGGATGTTGTTGCTGTGGAAGGAAACCCTGGTCACGACATAGGCATTGTCTCACTCACAGGTGAACTTGTTAGGTTTCAGATGAAGAACAAAGGCCAGCGGATAGATTCTAGCGATATCAAAGCACTTTATCGTCTAGCAAGACCAGCTGATATAGAGAAGTGGGAGGCTGGCAAGAAGCTTGAAGTTTCAACCATGTATAAGGCCAGAACGATTGCATTAGCACTTAAGCTCAAAATGAAACTGAGCGATGTTGAATATCAGGGCGATGGTAAAAAAGCTACATTTTTTTATACTGCAGATGAAAGAGTTGATTTCCGAGAGCTTATCAAGAAATTAGCAGATGAATTCAAGACCCGAATTGAAATGAGGCAAATCGGAATGCGACAGGAAGCCAGCAGGTTAGGAGGCATAGGATCTTGTGGAAGAGAGCTATGTTGCTCAACATGGTTAACTGATTTTAGAGCTGTATCTACTAGTGCTGCAAGATATCAGAACTTGTCCTTGAACCCGTTGAAACTGGCAGGCCAGTGTGGAAAATTGAAATGCTGTCTTAATTATGAGTTAGATGCATATCTAGATGCTATTGAGGATATCCCGGATTCTAATGTGAAGCTTCAAACCAATAAAGGCACTGCGGTTCACAGAAAGACGGATATCTTTAAAAGGTTGATGTGGTTTACATATCTCAACCTTAATACTGCTAAAGAAGGGCAGGGTATCGATAATTGGGTTGTTATCACTGTCGATCGCGCTAAAGAGATAATAGAACTCAATAAGGAAAATCAAAAGCCCGACGACTTGGGCGTTTATGAGGAATTCAAAAATATTTTGGCTGAGCCCGACTACACAGATGTTGTGGGCCAGGATAGTTTAACCAGGCTTGATAAACGAAAGAAGAAAAAGAAGAAAAAGAAACGATATTCAAACCAACAAAAAGGATCAGCTAAAAAATGATTAGTTTTCTAAAGTCAGGATTTTGTTACATCTCACTATTTTCGATCTTTCTTATTAGTTGTGATAGTTCCAGAGTATTTGAAGAGAATAGGGAAATCGAGAATTACAAATGGTCAGCAGATGAATCGGTTTCGTTTCAGGTTATCATTGAAGAGGTAGATGTTCCTTACAATGTATATGTTAATATCCGGAATGCAGGACATTACCGTTACAGTAATTTTTTCCTGTTCATCAATACGCATTTTCCTTCTGGAGAGATTCAGAGAGATACACTTGAATGTGCCCTTGCCACAGCAGATGGTAAATGGCTTGGAGATGGATTGGGTGATATTTGGGATAACAGAATCCTCTTTAAAAGTGATGTAAGGTTTCCTGTCACTGGAGAATACCAATTTGAATTGATCCAGGCCATGCGAGATGATCCGGTAGAAGGGATCATGGACGCTGGAATCAGAATTGAGAAAAAATCAACTGACTAAATTCATGATACTGGGCTCAGCAACTGCATGACAATATTTCTGCAGTACCTTGCATAGTAAGTGAGCCAACTCACAACTCCAAAGAGTTTAACAGCATCTTCTAAAAAAGAATCTTCAGGTATCGGCATAGGTATCATATCTACAAACTGAGAAGTGCCTATCATGAAAAAACTCAATCCGAGGATTAGGTATTCTGAATTCAGTAAAACATTTCTGAATAATACCATGTAAAAAACAATAGCATTACTGTAGATGAGATAAACGCCTACTTCAGGTATGAAGAAGTATTCCGGGAACACGACTTCATGCAAAAGGAACAAGTCGTCTAACAAGAACAAGCATGTTATTAAACCTGAAAAAAGGAGAAATTGGCGTTGAGTATTATCTTCTTCACTATTATTTGAGATGAGTGCGCGTGTAAAGAAGCAAAGAGCTGCAGCTGCACACCAGAATAAAATCCCTATGTAACTGAAAAAACCAAGATAGAAAGGAGCATCCATGATAGCGGAAGGATCCTGAGTGAAATGATCAAGCTCAATCCCGTTTTCAATACCAAGAAATATAACCAATGAGAGGATAGCAGTGGTTGCAGCAAATGCCATCACCATTACTGGAGTAATTGCCTTAATTTGTTTTATAGGATCCAACATAAGTGTACAAAAATAAACTTTTCCAACATGTAGGGATGATACCTAATAAAAGAAAGCCGGGAATTCCCGGCTTTTAAAAATTCTTACAACCTAAAGAACTGATTAGTAAAACTTTCCTCGATTATCTACTACGTTAGCTTTTTCTGTTAATGCTTCAAACACTTCGTAAGTTGAGCGTTGCTGAATTTGAGACTGTAACTGAGAAACATTGGTTGAAATGTCATCAGGTATTGGTGCTTCAATAACTTCATCAACAATTGCTAAAAACACACCGGATTGTCCTTTTACCGGTTGAGTGAATTCACCTTGTTTTGTTGCAACAACATTTGCGATAAGAGCTGGTTCAACTCCAACACCCTCAATAAATGATGATCCGAAGTTGACATTGGTTGCCGTAGTGACCCTTGTATTTAATTCATTGGCGATTTGCTCAATGTCTTTTGAGTTTTGTAGAGCGGTATTATACTGCTCTTCAAATATCTTTGCTTTGTTTTCATTCAAAACAAAATCAGTAAGTTTATCCTTGTTATCGTCAAAAGGTGCAATACCTTTTTCTTTTACTTCAGCTAAATGAGCTACTACAAATTTATTGGTGAATTCATATGCTTTTGAAACCTGTCCTTTTTCAGAGCGATAAGCCCATATCACCAAACTTCTTGGATTTTCGATTCCAGCTATCACTTTATCTGTTTCTTTAAGGTCATCAGCAATACGTTTTGTCAACCCTTGTTCTTTAATTGCTGCTTCAAATAATTCCGAGTTATTATTAACGCCCGCAAACTCATTTGCTTTTGAGAATGCAGCTTGATATGTTTTAGAACCAGGCTCAATCCGTCTATCAATGAAAGCTACTTTTACCTGAAGTGATGGATCCTTTTCGTCAGTAACTTTAATGATATGAAATCCAAATGGTGATTCCACTAATGTAATCCCACCTTTTTTTGTATTAAAAGCACCTTCAAGAAATTGAGGGTCCATTGGGCTTTGCGCAGTAAGCCAATCAAGGTTGCCTGCGTCTTCAGCAGATACTTTGTCATCCGACTCGTTGCTGGCGAACTCATCGAATCTACCTGGGTTTGAATTTAAAATCGAGAATAGACTATCTGCTCTTGATTGAGCTTCTTCTTTTGTTCTTGTAATTTCAGCCGCGGCTCTTTGTGATCCTACATATGAAATTAATGCATGACTCACTTTTATTGAATCAGAACGATACTGACTGTCGATCAACTTAGCAAGGATCACTGAGCTGTTTTCCTCGTATGGTCCAAATACCAAACCTGTAGTAGCTGACTCACTGAAGAAAGTTGTATCAACAGCAGGGGATAGCTCACCCTCTTTATACCAAGCAATAGGTTGTTTTTCATCAGAGTTGATCACTGAGAACAAGGAGTCGGTATCAGTAGTGCTAAATTCATCCACAAGCGCAGTTACGCTCTCATACACTTTAGATCGATCTTCTTTAGAAGGGGATACATCAAACACTACATATTCTATTTTACGAGATGCTTCCTGTTCAAAGTCGCTTTGGTGGCTATTATAATAATCCCGTAGTTGAGCATCTGTTACTTCAACTGTAGAATCTTCGATCATGCCAAAATCAAGCATTATCAATCTAATATTGAATTTATCATTCTTGAATTGCTGATCTCTTTTACCTTGTTCTGAAGTTACAAAGAGACCTTTTTCGATCATCTTGTTGTACTTTTCTTTTATACGCTCTTCTTTGATATATTTTTCAAAAGAAACCCATTGTGCTCTTGAGGCTCCGGTTGGGTCACTGTCCATATTTTTCAAAAACTGCAGAACATTGGCAGGAGAGAACTGACCTGTATTAGGATCAGTAAATGATTGTTTAATCTGTGGATGAGGGTTTTTACCCTGTATCATATCAAATAGTTCATCAGAGCTAACTACCAAACCAGTCTTATTCAACTGTTTCATAAATATTTGGTCACTCATCAATTGTGTCCATGCCTGATCACGTAGTGATTCCACTGTAGCCTGATCAACATTATCAGTACCAGTATTGATTTTGTAGTTTTCGGTGAGTTGGGTGACTAGTGATTCGAAATCCTGAACAGAAATCTTAGTATTTCCAATTATAGCAACATCTGTTGTGTTGCCTCCTCCGATAAAGCTTCTGTTAGAAGTTAGAAGATCTCCAAGAATGAATGCTGCAAGGCTGAATCCTACCAGCCCAATCAACAAACCTGCTCTTTGACGTATTTTGCCAATTACAGCCATTTTATTATTTATTTATAAATCAGATAGTTATGTAATAATTCAAGAAGTATTGTGTACATCTGGAACGGATGGCGAATATACAACTGATTATCGAGAATTTAAAGATTGAAAAGTTCAATTTTACTGTGGTTCAGTTCAATTTCAACCATTCGCGGATTCATTATCCTGATGTTTTTCAAAAGCAATTCTTTGTTTTCTCCTAATGAAGTAAAAAATAGAGGCTATAACAGTGAATAGGAGAGGCCATATTGCAGATACAGGGCCTTCTGTAACCAGATTGTAGCCACAAAGCAAAAGGCCTATCAATCCAAGGACAAGCCATGATATTTCAAGAATCCTGAGAGCGTTCATCTTTTTGAATTGTTATGATTCCTTTGATTTTGAAAATCTTATAATTTGTAAAATCCTGATTTGCTTCAAATCCATCTCCATAAATAACTTTATCTGGAGTAGTGATCGTTACGAATTGATCAGAATGTATCATAGCCGACTTCTCGTTCCATATTAACTTCTCAGTTTGGAGTTTCTCACCTTTTATATTAACCACAACAACACTATCTCTTGCTTCCATAATATGGTCTGCTTCGTATCTGATTGCATATTGTGCATCCAGTGTTGAAATAACACCACCCTCTGAATCAAAAAATTCAACATTGATCCCCATTGGTAATACAGTTACTGCATGACCAGTATCGTAACGGTTCATCTGGCCTGCAATCACTTTAACCGTAACTCTTGCTGAATCACTATAAAGAATTTCAAGATCGTTTGAGCTCTCAACAGGAAGGACTTCTTTACCGGTGATCAGGTTAATCTTTTCAATGTCATTTTCACATCCTGTAAGGACTCCTAACAAAGCTAAAATAAAAATGGCGTAATATCCACCTGATACATTACGAGTTATCAGAAGACTTTTCAATGGTCTCATTTCACTCTTACAGTGGTAGATTCATTGACCCAACATCCAACTGTGTGTTTATCACCAGGTTTCATTCCTCTAAAGAATACATCTTCCTGTTTAGGAAAATATTTGGAGTATGTGCTAATCTTTCCATTCGCCTCTTTTGAGAAGGTAGGGTCTACTGATTTTGCCTTTTGGTATTTGTCAACAGCCACCCAAAAAACTGTGGTATTTTCAAAATCATCGCCGCATGAGCCAGAACCTGCAATATAAATATCTCCTAATTGCATGTAGGGTCTTCCCCATTCTGGGTAGATAGCAATCGCTCTAAGTACATAAGTTTTTGCCTGCTGGTAATTCTTCATTTTACGATAACTGAAGTCAGATAACTCCATCAGGTAACGTGCCTTTTTAACCCTGTCTGATTCAAGCTCTACTGCTTCGCTGTAATATTGTTGAACCTTTGATGAAAGTCCCTTTCCAACATAAAGACGTGCCAAACTTGCTGCTGATTTAGACACTGGGCTAAGTTTGTATAGTTTTTCAGCTGATTGAATATAAAGGGGTGATTCGTTACATCCTTTTTTTCCGAGAAGATTAACAACTTTTCTTAAAAGCTTGATGTCATCAGGTGCTGCCTCAACTCGAGGTGAATAAATTTCTTCAAGGTCTTCACATGTAGCAAAAGGACCGAAAAATGTTTCAAGATTTTGTTGTGCCTTTGCATAATTGGCAGAATCTTTACCCTCCATATTAGCATCAACAACTTCACTACATTGGTCGTATATGTCCAATATCTCCTCTTTTGTACGTTTGTTTTCCTTGTACAGTTCTGTATTAACTTGGAAATATTGATAGATAACAACAGGGCCTGTTTCCATTTTTTCCTTTTCAACACTGATTTTAAGGATATCAGAAACTTCCTCCTTACGATCAGGATAATATTTATATAGTGCTACTCCTTTCTTACCAAGCACGTAACCTTCATCACCATAATTTTCGATCCGGCGATCATATATCAACATTAATGTATCAACTAATTCTGCTTTAAGTTTAGGGTCGGAAGTCTTTTTTATAAGTTGCTTATACATCTTTTCACCATATAAATAAGTTCTTTTAGTGCCTTTGGGGCAGTCATTAAAAACCCATCTCCATGGTCCGATGGCATCGGTATAATTTTTTTGTTTGTAGTATTCGTTAAAAAGCGAAATGTTCATTACACAAGTCACGCTATCCTCGCCATATTTTCCTCCTTGCCCGAATACATTCATAGTTCCGGCAACTAATAGAATTGAAATGCTTAAAACAATATTTTTCATGCTATTTTGATTGAAAGTAAATTATTGTTAATCATACTTTGGTCTGATGAACCAGATGTCGGATACAGTAACACCAAAAGTGAATTTAGTATACTGCTCCTTGATCAAGTTTGCATCTTCAGTACCTCTTTGTCCAACCTCAATTGCAAGATTCACAAAGACAGGAGGCCTTATAGAGAATAGCTTTACAAGACTTATGCCAAATGTAAAACTCATATCGTCAAGATGCTGTTCTCTAAGATCCAAAAACGTCTTTGAATATTGCAGTCCGGCCATGAACCTGATGCGTTCTCTAGCATATTCACCACCTAAATGGACTGAATAACTATTTGATAATGAGTCTTTTACTCCAAATTTCTCAAAAGAAGACCAATTCAGATAGTTGAAATCTGCACCAAGTTTAAACTTATCGGCAACACTGTACATTACTCCAAAACGATAATATGCCGGAAGTGTTATCTTTCCCTTTTCATCATTAATCGTTAATACTGAGTCTTTTATAATTTCAACTCCAAAAACCGAAGTGGTATAATTGTACCAATAAACATTTTGACGGGCAGTAAGCTGAGTAGGTATTGAAGCAACAGCTCCAAATGAGAGTTTTCTATTGTTGGAAAGGTTCTTAAAGTAATATATGCTAGCATCGAACTGGAAGTCATTTGCTGTTAATGCATCTATATACCTACTGTTAAAATAATTGTCACCTGATTGGAACTCTATGCTTTTTATATTTTCAATGGTACCAAAAAGGAAGTAGGTAGATAATCCTACAGAAAGATTTGGCAGGATTTTGATTCCGTTATTGAAGAAGAATTTGTTGAATCCACCTTTACCTTCGTAAATAAAATCAACTTCTCCAACATTGCTGTCGGAGTTGTTTACGGTAACATTATAACCTGTTGAAGAAAGTGGTTGCAGTCCGAAAGACGATGACCATTTATGTTTAATAACTGGAAAAGCAAGTGCAAAATAACCAAACGTGCCACTGGTAGCCTGTGCTTGAGATGTTTTGCTTGAAATATTTACCCATTCCACATCTAGTCCCACTTCAAAAGTCACTGTGGTATCATATACCAATGTGGCGCTATTCACAGGGTTGATATGCTTTTGATCGTCCCAGGCATTTACAATTCCACCGGCTGCGCGATGGTGTGAAAACCCTTGGCTCTTTATTTCTCCAATACCATATCTTGAGTATGGCGAGACCGACCCCGTTTGTGCAATAAGGAAGTGAGTTTGGAGTACTGAAATACTCAACAAAAGCAGAAATAGCTGTTTATTGCAGCTAATGGAGATTGAGTTTAAAAATTTCATTTAATCCTCTGGCTGTCAGATCAGGGGCCACAAAGATGGGACTTTTTAACATAGTTGCAAAGACTTCTGTGTCGCCACCGGTCAGATAAACACTAATACCTGGGTACATGCTCCTATAACGCTCAGTTATTCCATTTATTTCTTCTATCATCCCATTCTGAATGCCGGATTGAATAGCTAGTGTTGTGGAGGTTCCAATCAATTCAATTTTCTCCTCAACGGCCTTTAGGTGAGGAAGTTGAGAGGTGTTATTGGCAACTGCTTCATATCTCATGTTGAGCCCTGGAGAAATTGAGCCACCCAAATAGGTTGTACCGGCCTTAACTATATCAAATTTCAGACAGGTACCGGCATCGATCACCAAGCTGTCTTTCCCTCTGTTTATAGTGGAAACAGCACAAGCATTAGCGATCCTGTCATGACCCAGAGTTTCCGGTGTTTGGTATAAGATTTCTATGTTTAAGATCAGTGCATGATCCATTCTCAGTGTTTTACCATTTACTGGAATGATAGCGCTCCAATCCGGATCTCCTTCTCCAACATCAGAAACAAATAGATTCATGCTTTCATTTGCCAGATTCCATTCATGCGGGATAATTAAACTATCCAAATGCAAAGAGTCATGTTCGATCTTCGAGCTTAATTCATCTTCGGCGAATAAATAAATCTTGGTGATAGAATTGCCCCTATCTGCTATAATATTCATCTTTTAGTGGTGATTGTGAATTTATTATGAATCACGATGTTGCTTATAATCCAAAGATACTATCATGCAAACAATTGCAAATATCATTTAAAAATATCTTACTTTTGCGCCAATTGATAGTCTAGGTGATGTAGCTCAGTTGGTAGAGCAAAGGACTGAAAATCCTTGTGTCAGTGGTTCGATTCCACTCATCACCACCACTTATTTTTTTAATACATCCTGATGGCAGACAATTCAGAGCCTAAGTTCAATAACGTTCTACTTGTTGATGATAATGAGATCGACAATTTCATAAATGAAAAGGTGATCTCTTCTGTAGGTTTTGCTAATAATATCAATGTCAAGAATTCTGCAGATGAAGCTTTAGATTTTATCAGATCATGTGCATCAGATCTCTCTAAGCTTCCCGGTTTGATATTTCTTGATCTTAATATGCCGATAAAAGATGGTTTCGCCTTTCTCGATGATTATGACAAATTGGACTCCTCGCTAAAAGCAGATACTAAAATAGTAGTATTGTCGAGCTCAATAAGTCCTGAGGATATTGGAAAGGCATCTACGAATCCTTACGTTTTAAAGTATATAAATAAGCCCCTAAGTGAAAAATACTTAGAGGCTATTTAGTTTTCTTCTTTTAATTTTATTCTCTGATTGGGTTTGTCATCTTTCGAATGGTAATTTCGTCGAGCTCGATATTTCTAAGGACTGCAAATGGTCCATTATTCAAGCCTTTAAATTCGACCCATAAACTATTGATTTTTTTGATTTTTCTGCGATAGTCAGCAGGCTTAAGTGCACTCTTTAATAGTTTCACAAATACTTTGGTAGAAGTATATGCTTCGTCATGGTCTTTTATCTGTCTTTTCAGACTTGAAAGAATCTGAGTACAGAGTCCATCTTCACCCATTACACAATAATTCAGTGCCTGAAATAATTTGCACTCCACATCTGCATGGAGATAATGTTTCAGTGAGAGTTCGTTCCTCAATTCATTAATGGTCTTAGCAGCACCGGAATAATCTCTTGTGTAGAATTTACTTGTTGCCTGAAACTGCTTATGACCTACATAATTAGAGACTTCACTTTTATCTATGTCTAAATATTCTGCTGTAAGAATATTAATATCGTTTAATTTGTCTGGATCATTGTCCGACAAGAATTTTACGATTCTATGTTCAAGAAATTCAAGAACATGGAAAGTCATGATGTGTTTTGCACATAATTCGGGAAGTAGTTTTTCGCTTTTCTCAAAATAATGATCTGCACGAACCTGATTTCCTGTTTTCTGATAATATTCGAAGTAAAGGAAGTCTGGCAGGAATTTGATATTCTGATAGAATGTATCGAGGTTGTACTTTTCAAATACTTTATTCAGCTCCTGTAAAGTGTTATCAATTTCCAGTTCCTTAGCTTTTAAAGATTCAATTGATGCATCAGACAGGAACAAATAGTAGATTTTTATAATATTATTGATAGCAAACATTCTGTGTGAATCATACAATTCACATATGTTTGTCACCTGATCTTTAATGTTTTTAAGCGATTCAAAATCTTCATTCTTTCTAGTGAGTTTGAAATTACCAGCAGATTTTATGAATTGATAAAATAACCCTTCCACTTTTGTGACGGCAAGTGAAAAAGCAACATGACGCTTATAGAGTTTGTCATAATGACTGAAGTCATCTGTGTAAAGGTGAAGTTGTGATAATGTTTTATAAACTACTATCAGTTCACTTGAAAGATCATATTCGATAAGTTGCTTTTCTAATTCTTTAAGGGCACGAATAGAAAACTCCTTGTTAGTACCATATAAGTTTGCAGGTACTTTGGTCACTTCATCAATTAATTCACTTATCGGATTATCAACATTCTTTGATAAGAGTGATGCGATTTTTGAATTCAATCTTGACTTCAAAGTATAGTATGTGCTTGCAGTAACCTGCAACATTTCCATCATTTCCGAATCGCTGATATCGGAATTCCTGGAAGTTTCAAGTACCTGAAAGGGCTTATTCTTTTTCTTGCCAGAAACTAGCATTATAAGCTCCTGATATTGTTCTTCACTAAGCTTTTTAATTGTTTTGTTCAGTATGTCCATAGTCGATTCTGGGTGGAGATTAATCGTTAGAAATCTTTTTCAATTTTCAAGTTCAATTTGAGCTTGCAATGCCATTTATACTTCGCTATCTGCCTGTAGGTTACATTTTCATGAAAAGAGGGTGCAAATGTTACATGATTGGCCTTTTTAGTCAACATTCTTCTGCCAACCGTAACCCTGCTAAAAAATCATCGTTTGAATGACTTGTGTTGCTATTATGAATATTAAAAGCTTGGGTTACGTGTTAAAAATTGCCACATTCTTACAAGAGCTGTTCAGAAAAGCAATTGTCAAATAGCCACCTAAAAAGACATTATTTTATCAAGTATAAAAATGTACAACATGAAATCAACTACAGAGTATTCAGAGATGTATGAAATGATTCAAAAGAATCGATTGGCTATCTATTCAAAGCCAAGGAGATATTTTAACAGAGATGGTAATCCGGGATCGGCATTACGGCTTTTGTTTTTTGTTGAAATAGTAGTATTTCTGATGTTAGTTTTTGCAACCGGATCAGTTAATGCTCAGGAGCAGCCTGGCAACAATATGCTACAAACGGAATATACATTCAACTCATCTATATCTAACTATACATCAGTATATAACTCGGGGAAAGTATTCCTTAATTGGAGTGCAAATAATGAGCAAGCCGATTGTATTTACATCGTTGAGAGAAGTGTAAATGGTAACATGTTTGAATCAGTAGGAGTGAAAGAGGGTATCGGAACCTCAGTTGAGCTTTTTTATAGCTGGATCGACAACAATCCTCCTGAAGGATTCTCTTATTACCGGATAAAAAAGATCACAAAAGATGGGACTCAATATTTCAGTGCTACTAATTCAGTGATAAATCAGGGCTCTTCATTCGACCCCAAAAAGAATTATGCAAGTAGTGATAATAAGGAAGAGCTGAAGAAGTAAAAGTATTTCCTCAATACAAACAACCTAAATGGGAGCAATTGGTGTTTTGTATAGGAGGTGCGTTCAACAACTATCCTCCGTATTAAAAATTAAATTAACGACAACTGTATTGATATGCGGGTTGTCGTTAAGTGCTTTTTCTCAAAACCCAAGTGCATCTTTCACCTCCAATGTATTCACGGGATGTGCGCCTCTAACTGTAGACTTCACAAATTTATCGACTCAAGCAACTAATTATATATGGTCGTTCGGAAATGGAAATACTTCCACTCTTAAGGATCCGACTACTGTTTATATAACTTCTGGATTTTATACAGTGACATTAATAGCTGTAAATAGCCTTACCGGAGGAAGAGATACGCTTACGGCAACAAACTATATCAACGTTGTAGATAACCCTACGGCCGATTTTACAGCTTCTCCACTTTCTTCCTGCTTGAACACCAACGTTATTTCGTTCACAAATATGTCGATGAACGCAAATCAATACACTTATGATTTTGGTGATGGTACTACTTCAATTAACCCGAATCCTACTCATACTTATAATAATCCTGGAACTTATACTGTTAAACTTCTTGCAAAGAACCCATGGGGTTGTCAGGATGCTGAGGTGAAAACCGGGTACATTACGATACTGCCTAATCCTAATGGTCAGTTTCAGGCAACTCCTCGTTCAACATGTGATGCATTTGAAGTTTTCTCATTTAATTGTAGTACTTCTAATGTTGTTTCATATGAATGGGATTTTGGTGACGGGAATACTTCGGCTCTTCAAAACCCTACACATGTTTATGGTGTAACCGGGGTGTATTCGGTATCTCTTATATTAACCGGAACCAATGGT
>Ga0055584_100001841_pt1 | contig 20867 bp, 20 predicted proteins | sample OSDHelmetaG_FD_58716 | JGI IMG/M metagenome (GOLD analysis project Ga0055584, IMG submission 58716) | Pelagic marine sediment microbial communities from the LTER site Helgoland, North Sea, for post-phytoplankton bloom and carbon turnover... | ecosystem: Environmental > Aquatic > Marine >...
TACGGGAAACCGAAGTGGATCTCGCCCGCCATCGGGAGCTTCTTTCCAAAGCATCCGACCAGGTGCGCCGGACCGAAGTGCTTAGCCCCATCAGGGGGGTGGTAAAGAATCTCGCGAATAACACAGTGGGCGGTGTGGTACGTGCGGGCGATCCGATCATGGAAATTGTACCGGTTCACGAAAAGCTCGTGATAGAGGCGAAGCTGAACCCCGCCGATGTGGGCTTCGTGAAAGAACAAATGAAGGCCGTGGTGAAAATCAGCACCTATGAATTCATTCGCTATGGTGGGCTTAACGGCACAGTGACCCAAGTGGCTGCCGATGCGAACCAGGACCGGCAATCAGGCGAGCACTATTTCCGCGTTATCGTGGAGACCGACAAAAGTTATCTCCTGAGCGAAGGAAAGAGACTACCCATCAGCCCCGGCATGCAGGCGGAAGTGGATATTCATATCGGCACCAAATCGGTCTTCCAATATTTGATCCAGCCAGTCTTAAAGCTCAAACACGAAGCCTTTCGTGAACGCTAGACCGAGCAGCCTTTGAACCAACGGACCATCCTTTCGATTTGCGGGGCAAGAATTTTTCTATTCTTACCCTTCATGACCGTTGCGGGTTGTATCCCCATATTGATCGAGGAATGGAATATTGGGGCTGCACAGGCAGGCGCAATCGTCTCTGGTTTCTATTTTGCCTACGCCTTTTCCCTCATGGGCTATTCCTGGCTGGGAGATCTGATCGGGGCAAAGCGGGCCGTTAAAATCTCCGCCTGGACGACGACTTTAGCCTCGGTCTCATTTGGACTCTTTGCGACAGATTTTACGTCGAGTTTAGTTCTTTACAGTTTGATCGGCCTTTCACAGGGCGGCGTTTACACGCCACTCATCGCGTTGTTCCGGGAAAATGCCGAACCTAACCGGCTCGGTACGGCTATTGGATGGCTCATTGCCTCTACGTCGATCGGCTACGCATCGTCGCTTTTTCTAACCGGCATCAGCCTTGCCTATGGCGGCTGGCAGCTTGCCTTTCTCGTGACAGGCCTTTTACCAGCCATTGGCACGGTGCTTATATTGCTCGCGATCCGATCTCTGCCGAACAAAATTCATGACCGAAGCGCCACTACGGGCCTCTGGCGGCATCTGCGCGAAAACCGGAAAGCCCGTAAACTTATTCTCGGCTATACCGCGCATAATTGGGAAATGATCGGGATGTGGACCTGGACACCCGCCCTGATTACCGCAAGTTTTGTGCTCACCGGGACGGCGACCGCGTTGGCCACACAATGGAGCGCCCAACTCACCACCCTCATGCATGTTTTCGGTGCCATGGCGGCATACTTCTTCGGCAGATTATCCGATCACTTCGGACGGCGAACAATATTGATTTGGACAGCGGGCATTTCGGCGCTTTTCTCGTTCAGCCTTGGCTTTACCGTCACCGGTTCACCTTATTTCATCTCAATGATGGTGATACTGTATGCAGCCTTTTGTTTGGGGGATTCCCCGGTTCTTTCAACGGCGCTGGCGGAAAGCGTAGAGCCTGCCTATTTGGGCGCCATGTTAGCGCTTCGCTCGCTGGTGGGGTTCGTTGCCGCCGCCATCGCGCCCCTCGCCGCCGGCTGGGCGATAGATTTGTTGCGCGCCGATGGGGCCTCTCCCACGCTTGTTTGGGGTATAGGCTTTGTCACATTGGGCGTGGGTGGGTTACTGGCAACTGTCTTTGCCCTGCAACACCCTAAGGACCGCTAGCCGTCCGCCATCCCTTGGCGCTATAAATCCTCAAACCAATTCATTCAGGAAAGGAAGTCCAATGCCTGCAGTCCGCGTTTCCATGTTGCCCGGTAAAACCGCCGAGCAGAAAGCCAAACTCGTCTCCGCCATTGTCGATGCATTTGATGAAATGGGCGTCCCCGCCGCTGCCGTTACCACGATATTTGAAGATGTGAATGCGGAAGATTGGTATGTGGCCGCTGAAAGCATCGCCGATAAACGGAAGAATGCGTAATTCCCATGAAAATCACGATCCTCGACGATTATTTCGATACGGTTCGTACGCTCGATTGTTTCGCCAAACTGGACGGTCATGACGTCACCGTTTGGAACGATCACCTTCAAGACGTGGACGGCTTGGCGGAACGGCTCCAAGAGACGGAAATCCTTGTCCTGATCCGGGAGCGCACGCATATCCGAACGCCGCTCCTGAATAAGTTGCCCAACCTCAAAATGATCAGTCAGCGGAGCGTCTATCCGCATATCGACGTGGATGGCTGCACCGCGAACGGTATTTTGCTTTGTTCTGGCCAACATCCAGATTCACCATCCCACGCGACCGCCGAATTGACCTGGGGTTTGATGTTGTCTGCCATGCGGCAAATTCCGCAGCAAATGGCCTCTCTCAAAGCCGGTAATTGGCAATTGGGCGTCGGTCATTCGGTAATCGGCAAAACACTGGGTATTTACGGTTATGGCCGCATCGGCAAAGCGGTCATCGAATATGCCAAGGTTTTTGGCATGAACATTCTGGTGTGGGCCCGCGAGGAATCTCGCGAACGTGCCCGTGCTGATGGATTGGAGACCGCCGAAAGCAAAGAAGCGTTCTTCGAGCAATGCGATATCATCAGCCTGCATATGCGCTTGAACGATGCCACACGACATATCGTGTCCGCAGCGGATCTGGCGCGTATGAAACCCTCAGCACTATTGGTCAACACCAGCCGCGCGCCGTTAATCAAAGAAGGCGCGTTGGTCGACGCGCTTAAGGCCGGACGTCCCGGTATGGCAGCAGTTGATGTGTATGAAAGCGAGCCTGCCAAGGATCACCCGCTATTTGCGCTGGATAATGTGATTTGCACGCCACATATCGGCTATGTCACCAAAGATGAGTATGAGATCCAATTCACCGATATCTTCGATCAAATCATCGCCTATGCGGATGAGAACCCAACCGCTATGATTAATCCAGAGGTTCTGGAAGCCTAAGTCCTAAAGCGGTAGTCTACCCCATGCCTAAATCCATGATTTTCCGCTTTAGTCTCTACGGTTTCCTCAAAAACCAACAATACTTTGAGCCCTTCATCCTGCTCGCGTTCTTGCAGATGGGGCTCAGCTTTACGTTGATCGGTGTTCTCATCGGTGTGCGCGAGCTTCTCCGCAATCTTGCCGAAATACCGTCCGGCGCTATTGCGGATCTTTTGGGGCGACGGAAATCCCTACTGTTTAGCTTTGCCTGTTACATGGTGAGCTTTGCCATTATCGGCACTGTCGGTCTCAAGCTTGTCGGCGTTTCATCCACCATGGTAGTTTTTTCTACATTACTGCTGGCGATCGCCTTTTACGCTCTGGCCGATGCGTTCCGATCCGGCACCCATAAGGCGCTCATTTTTACCTATTTACGCATTGAAGGCCGCACGGACGAGCGCACAAAAGTGTATGGATTCACGCGATCCTGGAGCAAATTAGGCTCTGCATTATCCGTTATTTTGGCGTGTATTTTTATCTATTTATCAGATAATTACATCTGGATCTTCTACCTATCTATTATCCCCTTTTTCTTCAATATGTTCAATGTGGGTTTCTATCCCAAAGAGCTTGATGGGGATGGACGACCAGAGAATGCGGGCATTGCCGAAATTGTCAGCCATCTGAAAGAGTCCTTCACGCTTGCTTTCAACAACGCTGAATTACGGGGCCTGATAATCGAATCCATGAGCTTCGAGGGTTTCTTCAAGGCGACGAAAGATTACCTGCAGCCCATCTTGAAGATGGCCGCAATCCCGCTTGCTGCTATCTTGTTCGCCGATTTGGCACTCAGCGGTACGCAAAAGTCGGTCATTCTTATCGGTCCGGTCTATTTCCTGCTGTTTCTGGGCTCTGCCGTTGCCAATCGTAAAGCGCACCAGTTCGTCGACTGGGCAGGTAGCGATGAACAAGCGGCAAGAAATATGTGGATTGGCCTGTTTTTGCTCTATCTATGCCTGATCCCCGCGCTTTACTACAATATCTACTGGGCAGCGATCTCCGGCCTGGTTTTCATTCATCTCCTACAGAATATCTGGCGTCCGCTTTTCTTCAGTCGCGTTGATTCCCACGGCGACGAAAATAAGGGTGCCACCCTGCTCTCCATCCAAAGCCAAGCCCAAAGCATTGCGACGATGGTTTACGCGCCCATGCTAGGCTATGTCATTGATAGTGTGAGAACCTTAGGCGAGCCAAACACCGGGGAATTCTGGCCAATTGCGGTTTTCGGCGCTTTGATCGCCTTTTTATTCTTGCGCCCTTCAAAATTTCCGCCAGCGACACAAAACTAAGCACTGGTTGCAGAAGCCCAATCCGGCAAGGGCCGTTGCTCATAGGGCAAATCCCACTGACCGCAATTGCTCCCGTCGACAATTTCGACCGGCAATTCGATCACAGGCGGCACCGCTTCACCGAGAATGACACGGTGCGCGGCCTCAGCGGCGATACACGCCATTGCCATAGCATCGAAGGCCGCCGTCGCCAGCAATCTTCCTTGCTGGATCGCGCTAATCGCCTTTGGCATGGCATTGATGCCAACAACCGGTGTTGAGGGGCCCACAGCCTCCGCTGCCTCTAACGCCTCAATCACGCCCATGGCCATGAAATCATTTGCTGCCAACACGCCGTGGATTGTCGAGTTCTCGACCAAAATTCTGGTCATCGCGTCCCGCGCATCTGCCAATTGATAGTCGCCTCGGGCCTGAGCCGCGCAGGTGATGCCGCTATGCGGTGCCATCGCGTCCAAAAAGCCTTGGGTGCGCGGCGCGCTGGTCGGCGAATTGGCAGCCCCTTCGAGGAGAACCAGATTGCCCTTCCCGCCAAGGGCCGTGATCAAATAATCAGCGATGCGAAAGGCGAGACTGTAATTATCCGACGTAATGAAGGTGCTCGCCGGCACCGCATCGGAACTGCAAACGAAATAGATCAACGGAATGTCCGCCGCCAACACATCACGCAATGTCCCGTCTAAAGCACTCGGATGGGCGGGCGAAATCAGGATCGCATCGGGGGCGCTGTCGAGTGCGTGACGCAACAAACCCTCCTGCTGATCAATATCGTCTGGAATATCGGGCGTGAAATGGTCAACGCTCGCCCCTAAGCGTTCAGCGACGCGGCCGGCCCCGATGCGCGCGCCCTCATAGGCCGGGTTGGTCTTGTTCTTGGAAATGCAGGCGAAACGGAGTGCCATGGTTGTTACAGGATCACGGCGTCACTTTGGGGAAACACCGCCCTTTTGGTCGGGATAATACTCTCCCAGCGTTTCAGCGATCGACTTACGCGTTTGATAGCGCATGCGAATGCCCGCCAGATGGGGGTAATCGAAAATATTAATCACCTCACGGCCCACCAGTGCATCAGTGGCGCAAATCAACACCGCATCGGCCAATCCGAATGTGGCCGCATCGACCAACCAGCCATTGGATGCCATATCGTCGAGGGCACTAAGCAGCTTCAACCGGCGTTCTTCACAGCGCGCCAAATAAGGATGCTCGGTAATGGGCGGCTCTTCTTCCATGCCGCGGATAATCATACCGGTCATCAACAATTCATAGCAAAGCGTCGCCGCATTGGCTTCGCGCCAGCAATCGGGCCCGCTGAGCGAACGCACGGAAGCGTGAGGCTTGGAATCCGCCAAACACTCGAGATAAACCCAAATCACCCGGGAATCATAGATCGTGTTCCCGTCATGCTCTAAAGCGGGCACACGGCCTGCTGGATTGAGTTCGTATAATTCATCGGGCGTCGCTCGCCAGGCCATCTGGCAAAGCTCAGCGTCATGACCAAATTCCATTGCTGCGATCCGCGCTACCCGCGTCGGCGGCGATGTCGGTGTACCGTAAATTTTCATTTTGGCCATGATGTCCCTCCACAAGAAATATCCTGTTGTTCTTATAGCGTTTTTCTCGCCCACTTGGGAGAGGCTGCCCCATCCACTATACTCTCCGCAAATTCACACATTCTAGAGGACATCCATGCTCAAACTTGAAGACTTTCCAGCAGCCGACATTGTTATCGTCGGTGCGGGCAATGCAGCCTGTTGTGCGGCCATGGCGGCGAAAGACGCAGGGGCCAACCCGATTGTGCTGGAGACGGCACCCAAATCAGAGCGCGCCGGTAATACTTTCTTTGTGGCAGGCTCCTCCCGTTGGGTCTTCAATAATGCGGAAGAATTGCAGGAAGTGCTCGATCTCACCGAAGAAGAAAAAGAGATCGTCGATTTCGGCACCTACACCCGCGAAGACTTCCTCGAAGATTTAGGCCGTACCACAAACTACCGCTGCGATCCGGATTTGGCCGAAGTGTTGGTTGATGGCTCCCGCGCAGCCTTGGTCTGGATGAAATCGAAGGGTGTTAAATTTACCCCCATGTACAAAGGCCAATCGGAAAAAATCGGCGACCGTATCGTCTTCTATGGGGGCCAAGTTTGCATGTTTTGGGGCGGCGGCGCGGAACTGTCGGCCACTCTCCATAAGGGCCTCGAAGACCATCAAATCCCGGTGCTCTACGACACCACCGGCCTACGGCTGTTGACCGAAGCAGGTAAGGTCTCGGGCATCGTCGCCGAACAAGGCGGTGTTGAGCGGGAAATCAAAGCCAAAGCTGTGGTCTTGGCCAGCGGCGGTTTTCAAGCGGACCCTGAAATGCGCGCGCGCTATCTCGGCCCCGGGTACGAACTCGCCAAGATACGCGGCACCCAACACAATAACGGGCTTGGCATTAAGATGGCGCTAGATATCGGCGGGCGCGCTTGGGGCCATTGGTCTGGTGCCCATGCGGTCGGCTGGGATTTGAATGCGCCGCCCTATGGCGACCGCGTGGTTGGGGACGGCTTCCAAAAACACTCCTACCCCTACTCCATTATGATCAATGCAGAGGGCAAGCGCTTCATCGATGAAGGCGCGGACTTCCGTCACTTCACCTATGCCAAATACGGCCATGTGGTGCAGCAGCAACCGGGCATGTTCGCCTGGCAGGTGTTCGACGATCAGATGGATTATATGCTGCGTGACGAATACCGCATTAAGCAGGTCACCAAGGTCACCGCGGACACAATCGAGGAGCTGGCTGAAAAGCTAGAAGGCGTAAACGCTGCGAATTTCCTTGAGACCGTTGCCGAGTACAACAAGTCCGTCAAAACCGACGTGGAATTCAATGCGACCATCCTCGACGGACGTGGCACCGAAGGCCTCGCCCTGCCAAAATCGAACTGGGCGCACACCATTGAGAAACCGCCCTTCCAGGCCTATGCGGTGACCTGCGGGGTCACCTATACGTTCGGCGGTGTAAAAATCGACACCCAAGCCCGCGTCGAACACCGCCAAGGCCACGCTATCCCCGGCCTCTATGCCGCGGGCGAAATGGTCGGCGGGTTGTTCTATTTCAACTATCCCAGCGGCAGTGGGCTGGTGAACGGTGCGGTGTTCGGCAAACTCGCCGGCACCGAAGCCGGCACCTATATCCAGAACGTCGAATGACCGGCGCATGAGCGCCCCTTTAAAAATCGCCCAAATCGGCTTCGGCGGGATCGGGCTGAGCGTCGCTGAGATGTTGGCGGATGATGAAGATTTCGACTATGTCGCCGCTGTAGCCAGACCACATCGCGCAGAATCCATTCGCGACCGGCTCGGCGATATCCCGCTGGTAGACAGCCCCGATGGCATCATCGCCGCCAAACCGGATTTGCTGATCGAATGCGCCAGCCATGAAGCGTTGCTCGCCTATGCGGCGCCGGTTTTGAGTGCAGGCATTGATCTCATCGCAGTTTCCGTCGGCGCGCTAGTCGATCAGAACGAACGCCTTTTAATGATTGCCGCGGCGGAAAAAGGCGGCGCCTCTTTGCAAATCCCCGGCGGCGCCATCGGTGGGCTGGATGTGGTTGGCGCAGCCAAACAAGCCGGGCTTGAGGAAGTCACCTACACCACACGGAAAGCACCCCGCCTTTGGAAGGGCAGCCCTGCAGAAGACATGGTCGACCTCGATTCCGTCACCGACCCGGTTTTGTTTTTCGATGAAAACGCAGCCAAAGGCGCTCGCATCTTCGAAGAAAAGCTCAATGTCACCGCTACTTTAGCATTGGCGGGTATCGGCTTCGAGAGAACTCGGGTCCATCTTTGGGCCGATCACGACTACCCTCACAGTACCCATATCATCGAGCTGAAAGCCGCGACCGGCACCATGCGCATCGAACTTGCCAACACTGTGGCGCCGGTAAATGAGAAATCATCCTGGCTAACGGCGGCCAGTATCGTCCGGGCAGTCAAGAACCGGTGTTTCGTGCTGAAGCTCTAATCAGCGTCGATCTGTATTCTAATTTTTGGGAAATCTATCTAAGGAGCCTTTGGCGGTACAGGCGCTACAGGTGGCGCGGACGGTGGATTACTTTTACCGTTGCCGAGGCCGAAGAAGCCGACAATGCCGTTCAGCACCCGATTGGCCAAATCCTCGCGCTCTTGCTGGAATTCCTCGTCGCTCGCTTCGCTTAGGGATTTATTGTTACGTATCTGTCGGTCGGCGACCGCCTCACTGAATTGACGCACTAAATCCGGGCGCGCCACCAAAAGCGGCTGGATCGCGTCATTGGTAATCTCAAACAGAACGGAATCGACGCTAGGTGTCACCGTTGCCGAGCGAGGCGCGCCAGTGAGCAGTGACATTTCACCGAAGAACATACCTGGCGATATGCGGCCTACCTTGATGTCGTTGCCGTCGTCGCCTTTGATGAACACATCGAGGAACCCTTCCTTCACCACGAACAAGGACGCTGCTTCTGCTTCCCCCTGACAAACCACGGGCACGTCGGCCACACATAGTCTGCGGTGCATGCTTTTGCGCAACATCCCCATCTCGTTCAATTCGAGTGAGTGGAACAGTTCGATATTACGCAGCACGGCAATTTCTTCGCGCAACAACGTCTCCGCATCCTGGTCCTCGTCTAGCTCCTTAATCTCCATGGTAAGGCGCGGCACTTTTACACCGGCATAATGCATGTTGCGGAGAATGTTTCGTTGCACTTTGTAACGCAGCAAAGATCGACTATCGAAATTAGGTGTCCAGTAGCGCACCTCCCAGTTTACGCCGTGCTCGTTAAAAGTCTTTATGCGTATCTGGGAATTACGGGGCACCGCCATGATCTCCGGGATATCGGTAATGGCGGCCATCATGATGCGCTCGGCCTGATGCGCCGTAACCTCATAGCCCAGCATGATCTCGAACTTGTCGCGGAAATACCTCTCAGGAATATCGTAATTAAGGAACGGGTGGGTCGCCAAAAAGCTGTTCGGCACGATGATGGCGACATTCTCTTTGGTCACCAACCGGGTCGCGCGCCAATTGATTTCGATCACTTTGCCAATCAGCGAGTCATCCACCAAATGAATCCAATCGCCTTCGCGCATGGGCCGTTCAATACCAAGTGCGATGCCGGTGAACACGTCGGCAATCATATTGCGAAGTGCAAAACCGATTACCGCCAGCGCGATGCCGGACGTGGTGATAAGGCCGGAAATCTCAAAGCCATAAACAAACGTCATGGCAGAGAAAATGGCACCGACCCATACAAATATACCCGTAAGGTCGCCCAGCAATTTGGGCACGGTCGCCCCGGCATGGCGAACGAAATACCCTTCCCATATGAACACTTTGAGGAAGCGGTTTATGCCGACCGCAACAAAGGCCCAGATCAGCACAGCAACGACATTGTGCGCACTCTTGGTCCACAAGACGTCCGGCCCAAGCCCCACTTTGGCAAGCAAAACCCACCAGAAATGGAAAAGAGCACCAAAAGCCGCTAGGGCGAATGCTGGGAAAAACAGCTTCGTCATCTTACTTTTCTTCTGTCCCTTAGTAACGGTCGCCATCCCCTGCGCCGTAACTCTATAACAAAATACGATTTTTTGACACTTTTGATGTATTGGCGCGAATGTAGACAAAAAGATCCATGCAACGCGACAAACAAGACTCACTACTGAACGGATTTCAGGACCATACTATTCGTCGTCGCCTCGGCTTACCGCCACGCACGCTGCAGAAGGGAAATGCCCATGAAAGAGCCCGCAAAATTGACAGGTCCCGCCCCAGGATTTGTGAAGTATCCCAGCTATCGGGTCGATTTGGCGCCCACCAGCAAACGGGTCCGCGTCAAAGTCGCTGGTGAGACGATTGTTGATTCTACCAATGGCTTCCTCATGCTCGAGAGCAATCATTCTCCGGTTTACTACTTCCCGCGCGCAGACGTGCGGATGGACTTTCTAGAGCGAACCGAACACGGCTCTTTTTGACCCTATAAGGGACACGCGTCCTACTACTCCGTGCGGGTAGGAAATCGGTTAGAAGAAAATGCAGTCTGGTCTTATGAGACCCCCTATGACGAAGGCGAGCGTTATGCGGGCTATCTAGCGCTCTACTGGAAGAAGATGGATCAATGGTTTGAAGATGACGCGGAAATATTCAATCATCCGCCGGACCCATTCGGCCGACCGCAAAAAACCGCTTCGCGATCAATCCCCACCACTGCAGAAAAGGCGGATGCCTTTCAAAAGCTGCACCAACGTAACGGCGCCTTCATCATTCCCAACCCGTGGGATGTGGGCTCGGCCCGTATCATGGAAGGGTTGGGCTTCGAGGCGTTGGCGACCACAAGCTCCGGGCTTGCCATGTCGCTCGGCCTTCACGACGGTGAAGTGTCCCGGGCCAAGACCATCGAGCATTGCAAAGAGATGTGTGCAGCAACGCGCGTCCCTTTCAATGCTGACTTAGAAGATTGTTTTGCCGAAGACCCGGAACTGGCTGCAAGCACCATCGTGGCAGCCGCAGATGCGGGCACCGTCGGTGGCTCCATCGAGGATTACACAGGTGATCCGGCCAACCCAATTTACGATTTCGACCTTTCCGTGGAACGGGTGGCCGCCGCCGCCGAAGCGGTCAAAACGCTCGATTTCCCCTTCATGCTCACCGCAAGGGCGGAAACGTTGCTCCGCAGCGATATCGGCTTAGACGAGACGATCCGTCGCCTGCAAGCCTATGAGGCTGCCGGCGCCGATATACTTTATGCACCAGCTCTTAAATCTCTCGACGAAATTAAGCAGGTCCGCGATGCGGTCACTAAGCCGCTGAATGTACTGGTTACATCGCTTAAAGGCATTACCAAGAGTGAACTTCAAGACGCCGGCGCCAAACGCATTAGCATCGGCGGCGGGCTGGCGCGCATGGTGACATCGTCACTCGTTGGCGGCCTTCGGGAAATGGCCGATGATGAGGCTTTCGACTGGACGGCCGATATCATCCCGGGCGGATATTATTCGGAAATTATGGCGCGATAATCGAGCCCCTATTGCTCACGCACAACGGTTGGCTCAGACAGTTTGACGCGAATTTTTCTATTGTTCACTTTACTGCCGTGCAACTCTTGGATGGCAATTTCGCCTTCATGTTCGAGCGCCATTTCGACGAAGCCGAACCCTTTCGACTTGCCGGTTTCCGTGTCCATCACCAAATCACAGCCCTTAATGTCGCCGTAAGTTTTGAACAACTTCGCCAGTTCGTCTTCGCTAAAATCGCGTGGTAAATTAAGGACAATTAGTTTCATGGGAACTCCGGCGACCGAAAGAGAGGAAAAAGAGAGCGCATTCCTATCACGGCGCCTCTAATGGCGCCAGGAAGACGGGCTAAATTGGCAATGCGCAATTCCTGTCCCAAAAAATTCGTCTCGCAGTCACCTTCTCCCCCTTACAAAACCCGTCCCTCCCCGCTATAAATTGCTCCGCAGACGAACGAGATTCAGGAGCCTTTCCATGTCCACCCTGCCCAAAACATCCGGCGAGACCATGAAGCTGGCGGAATTCTTTTCCGCTTTGAAATATGAAGATTTACCGGAAACATCGCATCGCGCGGTCCGGCATTTTGTGTTGGATACAGTGGCCTGCGCACTCCATGGGCGCGATACGGAATGGGCTGGAATAATAGAAAAATGGGCGCGCGATAATGGCGCCGGCATAAACCAGGCAACGGTCTGGGGCGACGATGGACCGTCGCTGCGCGCATCCGACGTGGCGCTGGTCAACGGCACCGCGGCCCATGCTTTTGAACTCGACGATTATCACCCGGTGAAGCATCACCCGGGTGCAGTGGTCATACCGGCGGCGTTGGCGCTGGGCGAAAAGTTGGGGTCTTCTGGGGAGGACCTCGTCACCGCCATCGCCGCCGGCTATGAGCTAATGATCCGCGTCTCCTACGCCATGGATCCGACACCCACCATGCTCCGAGGCTGGCACATCACGGGTATTACGGGCGCTTTTGGGTCTGTTGCCGCCGCCGCAAGCCTATTGAAACTGGATGTGGAGAAAACTGCCTGCGCGTACGGTATCGCGGGCACCCAAGCGAGCGGACTGTTTGCGTGGCTCTATGACGGGGCCATGACCAAACGCTTCCATGCGGGCGACGCTGCACGGGCCGGCATTGTCGCTGCCGAACTGGCGGCGCTGGGCTATACAGGCTCCAAGGCTATTTTTGAATATGAAAACGGCGGTTTCCTGAAAGCCCACTCGGACCATGCGGTCCCTGCCAAGTTGGTGGAGGAATTGGGCGAAACCTGGATGCTCGAGGGCACGTCCTTTAAGCCATACGCTTGTTGCGGCAGCACGCATGCCTATGTGGATGCGGCGAAAAATTTGCGCAGCCGGTTTGGCAATTTGGTGGAAGAGGATACGGGCAGAAAAGTCCGTATGGGGCTCCCTCACCTGCTGACTGTCCAATGCGGCTTTGATTACGAACCAGGCACGGTGCTGAACGGGCAAATGTCCATGCGCTACTGCGTCACTTCGGGCTTTCGTTATGACGGCGCGCTACCGGACGAGTTTACACCGGACAAGCTTGCCGATCCGCAGAATGTCGCCTTTGCGCAAGCCATCGAGATCGAACATGACAAGGAATTGGACGGTATCTACCCGGCCAATTTCTGCGGTTGGGTCGAAGTGGAAAAAGAACCCGGCAGCGGCGAGTTCGATCGCGAATTTCTGCTGAATGCGTCCGGTTCCTGTCATAATCCGGAAAAGGAAAACGCCATGGTCGCGAAATTCCGCGCACTCTTGGACGGTATCATTCCTGCCGATCAGCGCGACGCCATTGAAGCCGCTATCATGGATATAGAATCCACAGATGCTAAATCGATCATCAAGTTGTTGACGGGCCGGCTGCAAGCGGCAGCCGAGTAATAAAATAGAAATAGGCCGCAAAATTATATGGGAATAGTACTATACCTAATTGTATTTACTATCTCTGTAGTCTTTCTATACTATAATAGAAAAACTCGCCTACTACTTGGACTATTAGTACTGTTATTAATTCCGCCTATTGAACTCATTTACAGCTATATTTCTTATCAAAGCAATTGCGTCACGTCGAGCGGTCTCAGCGTGCAATCGAGCGCAAAGGACATAGACGGTTTTGTTTATGAAGGCCTATCGGAGCGATGTTTCGCCTGCGTCGCCCCTTTCCTGGTCCGCCTCGGTTACAAATATGTGGATATCGCCGACAACAATAATATCGGGGACATCGCCGACGTTTATTACCGCTTCACACTCGCCAAATCAGGCGCAAAACTCTGCAAAGACTTCACAAAAGCCAACCAATATCGAACGCCGGACGAAATCAAGACGCGCTTCCACATTAACGCAGAGCAATGCATCGCGCGCGAAACCATCGACGAAAACGATACCCAATATCAACTCCTAAAGGCTGTTCGGCGCATGAGCGGCGGCGACGTGCGCGAATTCCACAAGGTTCGAAATCGCCTGACGAACGAACAGCTGGCCGTTTCCAACAGCTATCTGTTCGGCGGTGGCTTTCTCGGCTGGTTCTGGTTCGCGCCCGGCAAACCACCTTACGCGTCCTGCCCGAATGAGGGTATTTCACTCGATGCGGTCTCGGGCGATAATCTGACGCGGGTCTTGGTGCCAAAAAAAAGATGAAGGATATTTCCAATGCGTAGACGCATAATATTGGCGACGTTCTCCGTTCTCGCCATTGGAATAACTACTTTCGGAATAATGAAACTTTTCTCCTCGTCGAATTCTCCTAAAAAAACGACGTATGAGGATGTTTGCGAATTTCTGGTTAAAGCGAACCTTGGAATACCAAAATTAAACAGAATTCATGCTTCAACTTCGCGAGAATCTGGCGCTTTCATTTTGACTGGAGTGCATATAAGTACGATCCGAGATAGAGGAGAAAGAAAGCGTTTTATCGGCTTTTGCGTAAGTCTGCCGAAAGTGAAAAAAACTTATCTCGTTAAGCACTACAAAGTTATTCCGTTGGGACAGCCCAAAGACGCAGAACTAACAACCAAAATCTTTCAGGAACGAGTTACAGAAGAATTCAAACAAAAAGAGACAGCCCCTGATTTTACCCCAAACGATTCATTCTTGAAAAAATCAAAACCATGGAAGCCGACAGAAGCGTTAGCAATTCCGAATAGTGCTTTGAAAAAGAAATAGTGTTTCACATGCTTAAAACCACTCATAATTCAGCGCCAATTCCAATGAACTGCCATCGCGGCACAAGTGTTATCGAATAATTTGACGCGGGTCTTGGTGCCCCCAAAATCGAAATAGAAATGAAGCCAATACGCCGATGGAAAATCTCCCCCAAATCGTAAAAATTCTTCTAAACATCGCCCTGTGGCTGCTCGCTGCTGTGGCGGCGGTCACGTTCTATCTTTTCTTAAACCCCACGACGCCGGAACAAGCCCCGCCCGCTAAACAAGGATGTTTCATGTGCGAAACTTTGGATGGAAACAACAATGTCTAATACTACAAAAGCTGTAAATCCATCCGATTTGCCGCTTGCCGGTTTGCGCGTTATCGAGTTTTGCCATGTGGTGATGGGGCCGAGCTGCGGCCTCGTACTATCTGAATTGGGCGCGGACGTAATCAAAGTGGAGCCCGCCCCTGAAGGTGACCGGACCCGGAAATTGCGGGGCCATATTGCGGGCTCGTTCGTTTATTTCAACCGCTCCAAGCGCTCGATCGGGCTTAATCTTAAATCCGACGGCGGTAAAGAGATCGCGCACAAGCTTTTGAAAACTGCCGATGTCCTGATCGAAAATTTCGGGCCGGGCACGGCGGATAAGTTGGGTGTCGGTTGGGACGAAGTGTCCAAGCTCAATCCGCGCCTGATCTATTGCGCGCTCAAGGGCTACCTACCGGGGCCTTATGAAAAATGGGCAGCACTCGATGAGTTGGTGCAGTTCTCCACGGGCTTGGCCTACATGACCGGACCGCCGGGCCGACCGTTGCGAGCGGGTTCCTCGGTGATTGACATTATGGGCGGCACATTTGGGGCTGTCGGCATTCTGGCCGCGCTCCACAAACGCAACGAGACCGGCAAAGGTGAATTGATCACCAGTGCCCTCTACGAAAGCTCGGCCTATCTGGTGGGCCAGCATATGGCCGGCGAAGTGCAGATGGGCGTTGAATCCCAACCCATGCCCGTACGCCCCCGCTCTTGGGGAATTTACGACGTCTTCAAAAGTAAGGACGGCAAAGAAATCTTCATCGGCGTCACGTCGGACAAACAATGGGATTCCTTTTGCGATTTATATGATCGGGGTGACCTTCATTCGATGGAGAAGTTCGACACCAACGAAAAGCGCCGCGAGAACCACGACGAACTCTATGACATCCTGCAAGAAGTGTTCATTCAATATGACTATGCGCCGCTCCAGAAGATGCTCGTGGACCGTGCCATCCCCGCCTCCCCGGTCGCCGTGCCGGGTGATCTGTTCGACGATCCGCAAATGAATGCGGACGACCGCATGTCGTCGACCGAATTCGTTGATGGCAGCGTTGCCAAACTCCCCCGCCTGCCGATCACCGTTGGCGACGGTAAGGCGCGCATGGCAGGCCAAGTACCGGAGTTTGCCGAGGACACCGATGAGGTGCTGAGCGAGCTGGGCGTTTCAGAAGACGACATTGCCGCCCTTCGAGACAAAGGCCACATAACATGAGCATGCCCGAGAGCGACCTCGATGCCCTCTCGACGCTAAACTCCGAAGAACTTTACGAACGCGCCCGCGCAGTCCTGGCAGGCGGTGTCTCCCATGAAGGCCGCTATCAAGAACCGCACCCGAAATATATCAGCCGCGCCGTGGGCGCACGCAAATGGGAAACCGACGGCACTGAATATATCGACTATGCGATGGGGAGTGCCTCTCTCCTGCTTGGCCATGCGCAGCCGGATGTAACCGCCGCTATGACCGAGCAGCTACAGAATGGCAGCTTCTACTCCGACAGCCATCCACTTGAAGTAATTTGGGGCGAACAAATTCAAGCACTCATTCCCTCTGCGGAGCGTGTGCGGTTCGTGGGCTCGGGTACGGAAGCCACCATGCTGGCAATCCGCATCGGGCGTGCCCATTCCGGACGGCCTAAAGTTTTGCGCTTTGAGGGGCATTATCATGGCTGGCACGATTTCGCGATGCTCGGCATGAAGGCGCCTTATGATGTGGTCCCGAGCTTAGGCATCTCACCGGGTGCTGCCGAAGCAACCGTCGTGGTGGCCCCTGACGCGGATCAAGTGGGAGGCGCTCTCAAAGGCGACAGCGAAATCGGGACCATCATCTGCGAAGTATCCGGCGCCAATTACGGCTCCGTGCCGCTACCAGATGGATTTCTGGCACAACTGCGCGCGCTTGCGGACCAGTATGGCGTAGTGCTGATATTTGACGAGGTTATCACCGGTTTTCGGTGGAGCCCCGGTGGCCGCCAAGCCCGCGACAATGTTATTCCCGACCTCACCACCATGGCGAAAGTTCTGACCGGCGGCATGCCGGGCGGTGCCGTGGGCGGTAAAGCATCCATCATGGCCCTACTCGACCCGACGCAAGATGGCGGTGCGGGCGTCGTCCACAAGGGCACCTTCAACGGCAATCCGATAGCCGCCGCTGCTGGAATCGCCGCACTGAGTTTAGTCGCAACCGGCGATCCACAGCGCCAAGCGGACGCCATGGCCGAACGCGTGCGCGCCGGGATCGCTAAAATCTTCACCGAACACCAGCTGGACGCGACCGTTTACGGCGAATCTTCCACCTTCCACATGTTCTTCGGGCCCAAAGCACGCGACGGCGTTGCGGGCCGTTCCGCCCAGGAAATCCGCGGCATTGACTTGAATCTAGTTAAGGCTTTGCGGGCTGGATTACGCGCCCGTGGGGTGGATTTGATGTCGCACACCAGCGGCGTCACCTCCATGGCCCACACGGAAAGCGATATCGACGAAACCCTAGGTGCTTTCAATGACACAATCGAAGATATGATTGCCGCCGGTGTGGTGGGACGGGTTTAGCGCCGAAGAAAACACGGGCTCCTCCCTAATCTTTTATGTCAAAAAGACTTATAATATTTTCACGGACAGGACCTTGAGGAGATTGCCATGACCTTAAATATTGCTCCCCTCTCCGATGAAATCGGCGCGGCGGTAACCGGCGTGGATTTATCTCAATCGGTGGACGATGAAACCAAAAGAGAGCTTAACCAAGCCTTCTCGGAGAATTCTGTGCTCGCGATACGCCAACAGGATTTGACGGCTGAGCAGTTACAGGATGCGGTGCAAATCTTCGGTGACATCTTCCGTCAACACAATACCAAGTTCGCCCTACCCGAATGTCCCTTGATCCACTATCTCTGCAATCAAGACCGCTACGACGACGGCACGCGCTACATTCCAGGCGCGGGTTATCACACCGACCACTCCAACGACACGGTGCCGCCGAAGGCCACGGTTTTACTGGCAAAGCAATTGCCTAATGAAGGCGGCGACACGCAATTCGTCAACATGCATCGGGCCTATGAAGATCTGCCGCAGAAAACCAAAGACCGTATTGACGGCGTCAAGGCGCGGCATGTCTATCAAAGTAAATACAGTGTGCGAAAATTAACGGGCCTGAGCCCGGAAGCGAAGAAGGCCACGCCCGAATTCGTGATGCATCCCCTTGTGCGCACCCACCCGGAAACCAAACGCAAATCGCTCTACATCAATCCAATTCGCATCGAGGCGATAGAGGGAATGGAAGAAAATGAAATGCTGGAACTGCTCGATGAGTTGATAGCGCATGCAACGCAAGAGAAGTATCAGTACCGCCATAAATGGCGTTTGGGTGACATGGTGATTTGGGATAATCGCTGCCTGTTGCATAAAGCAAATGGGGACTACGACCACAGCCAAACACGCTATCTTTTCCGCGTGATGTTGAAAGGCGATGCACCCTACTAAATCGCTATTCCCTATCACCCTGGACAACAATGCTTATCCGGGGTCAAATATTTGAAACGGGAGGAAACCAATGACCAAAGCATTTGATGAAGTGATGGGTATTCGCGGGCTGCCTTTGCCTGAGGACGGCGAAGTGACGATTACCGGGAACGATCCGGTCTTTTCTGCGCGCTTTAAGATCGGCGAAACGACGGCGAACATTTTGGCCGGCGTGGGTGTGGCGGTCACCGATATTCACGAGATTAAGACCGGACGACGTCAGAAAGTCTCTATCGATGTACGCAAAGCGGCCGCTACCTGCCGTAGCTCTAGATATTTGCAGCAAGGCGCCGCAGGCGGCGGATTTGAGCCGGTCCCAGAAACACCGTCCATGACCCACATGCGCTCTATCACGCAACCTTGGCTGTGCAAGGATGGTCGTTGGTATTTGCCCCACTTTAATCTCACCCATCTGCATGACCGGGTGATCGGTGTATTGGGGTGCGAATCCAACCATGAAGCCGTGGCCAAGGCGATTGCCAAATGGGATTCTCACGACTTGGAAGAAGCGGTTGCCGAAGCGCGTGCTTGCGGTTCCATCTGCCGCACCAATGACGAATGGATGGCCCATGAGCACGGTAAGGTTCTGGCCGGCCGACCGTTGATCGAAATCACCAAGATCGGCGATACGGACCCAATACCCTTCCCGGAGGGTGAACGGCCACTGGAGGGCATTAAAGTCCTCGATCTGACGCGTATTCTCGCAGGCCCCATTGCCGCGCGCACGCTCGCAGAGAACGGCGCTGACGTGATGATGGTAACCGCCGAGCATTTACCGCAGGTGCCTGAACATGTGAAAGACACCAGCCACGGCAAGCGGAGCTGCTTCCTCAACTTTAATAACGCCGATGATGTGACCGCCGTGAAGAAGCTCGCACGCACCGCCGATGTGTTCAGCCAAGGCTACCGGCCTGGCATCATGGATATGCATGGGCTCAGCCCGGAACAACTCGCCGAGGAACGGCCCGGCATTATCTATTTATCCATCAGCTGTTACGGCCATGGCGGTCCCTTCTCAGACCGCGGCGGGTGGGAGCAAATCGGCCAATCTGCGACCGGAATTTGCGTTGATAACGGCAATGGCATCGGTGATGGGCGTCCAAAACTGCTGCCCGCCTCTGCCTGCGACTACACAACGGGCTATAACGGCGCTTATGGGGTACTGCTGGCGCTCGCACGCCGCGCCCGTGAAGGCGGCTCCTACCACGTACGTGTCTCGCTCTGCCGGTCAGGCATGTATATCTATAAACAGGGTCAACTAGACTACTCGGACCCAAACATGGATCTTTCCGATGAGGAAAAGAACGCCATCATGCAGGAAACCGAAGGGGATCAAGGGATGCTCAAACATTTAGGGCCTGTGGTCGAAATGTCCGAGACCAAGCCCTTTTGGGACAAGCCCTCCCCTGTGTTAGGATCAAGCAAACCTGAATGGCTCAGTTAAACGGAGACGAATTATGAAAATTGTTCACGGTGATGAAGTAGAATCCGGCGGCGGCACCTCCTATCGCGGCGGCAGCTCCAGCCATAAAATTCTGCTCGAAGGCGAGCAAGGCACGATCGATAATTTCTCGCTGGTAATGCCGTCGAGCCCGGGGCGTTTTTCCCCCCGTCACCGACATAATTTTGAGCAGGTTCGCTTCCAGCTTGAAGGTACTGCCGATTATGGTACCACCGGCGCCATGTCGCCGGGTATGGTCGGCTTTTTCCCTGAAGGCGTTCATTACGGCCCTCAAACCCAAGAAGAAGGCACCATGCTGTGTTCGCTCGTTTTGCAAAACGGCGGTTCTAGCGGTTGCGGTTATGTAAGCCGTGGTGAGTCCAAGCAAGCGACAGCGGATTTGATGGAAATGGGCGAATTCGTCGACGGTGTTTTCAAATTACCCAAAGGCGCCCCTCCTATCCCCGGCGGCACGCCCGGCAAACGCAATCTGGACGGTGCGCAGGCCATCTGGGAATTGGTTAACGGTAAACCGCTTGAATTTCCCGAACCACGCTACCAGCAACCAATCCTGTTTGATCCGGAAAACTACACCTGGATCCCGATCAAGGACCAAGCCGGCACGTATGAACGCCGTATGGGCACCTTTACCGAAGCGGAAAGCGCGATCAATTTCTATAAAGTGGACGCGGGCGCTTCGCTCACGCTCACCGGCGGGCGCGATATTCTCTTCGCCTATTCCGGTTCCGGCACGGTGGATGGCGACAAGTTACGGTTCGCCACGACGATCTATCTTGATCCGGGCGAAAGCGTGACGATTAAGGCCGATGAAGAAATCACGCTGCTCAATCTACATTTGCCGGATTTGAGTTATCTGGAAGACGCAGGTGAAGCCGCCGCACAGGCAGCCGAGTAAGCGTTTTTCGTTGAGCGTTACTTTTTAGCCGACTTCGCGCATCGGAACCCAATGCCGTGATGGCCTGCATGGGCCCCTCGGGAGACGGTTCCGCCGCGCCAGGTCGCACTCAGTTCATCTGCGACACTATCGTGTTGATCCTCCCCCTTTGAATTGGTCCATCCTATTGTTGAGTAAAAGGAGGACTGAAGAT
>Ga0055584_100001842_pt1 | contig 20866 bp, 17 predicted proteins | sample OSDHelmetaG_FD_58716 | JGI IMG/M metagenome (GOLD analysis project Ga0055584, IMG submission 58716) | Pelagic marine sediment microbial communities from the LTER site Helgoland, North Sea, for post-phytoplankton bloom and carbon turnover... | ecosystem: Environmental > Aquatic > Marine >...
CTTCGATTCCGCCGTTGCCTGGTCGCTGCCGGTCACGTCCGGCACGCTCGCCCCGCCCTCGGCGGCGATCACCAGGTTCACCGAGGTGCCCTTGGCCACCGATGCGCCGCCGTCCGGGTCCTGCGCCACCACGGTTCCCGCCGACCGGCCGGACGACCCGTCGTCCTCGGACACGCTGCCCACCTTCAGGCCCGCGCCGGTGATCTCCGAGCGCGCCGACGAGACGTCGCTGCCGGTCACGTCCGGCACCGTCACCTTGGTGATGCCCTTGCTCACGTACAGCGTGATGGTGTCGCCGGAGCCGGCCATGGACCCGGCCTGCGGCGCCTGGCGCACAACCGTGCCGATTTCCTTGTCGCTGTCCACCTCTTCGGTGGTGACGGTGAAGCCGGCCTTCTCAAGCGTCGCCTGGGCGTCCTCGACCGCCTCGCCCACCACATTGGGCACGGTCACCTCGGCGGGTCCGGATGACACCAGAATGGTCACGGTGGACTGCGCGGCCACCTCGGTGCCGGCCCCGGGCTCGGTGCCGATCACCACGCCGGGCTGGACGTCGTCGCTCGCCTGGGTGCGCTCGGTGGGCGTGAGCCCGGCGTCGCTGATCGCACGCGTTGCCGCCGCGGCCTCGAACCCCGCGACGTCGGGCACCATCACCATGTCGGAGCCGCCGCGGGTCAGGGCGAGGGCCAGCGATACCGCGAGCGCCGCGATGAGCACCGCCACGATGCCCCAGATCGCCGGCCGGCCCTTCTTCTTCTTGTTGCCGCCTGCGCCCCCGGACTTCCGCCCGCCGCCTGATCCGTTGCCCACTGCCTGGGTCTCCATGGTCGCCGCTGCGCCGCCGGCTGTCGTGGCCGCCGGGGCCGTGAGGATGAGGGTTGACTGCTGGCCGCCCGACATGGCCGACCGCACCTCCAGCAGTGCCGCGGTGAAGTCCTCGGCGCTCTGGTAGCGGTCCTCCGGTCGCTTGGACAGCGCCTTCATCACCACCGCATCGAGTTCGGGCGGGATCTCCTGCGCGAACACGCGTGGTGGCACGGGGGGCTCGTTGATCTGCTTCATCGCCACCGTCACGGGGCGGTCGCCATCGAACGGCACGCGTCCGGTGAGCATCTCGTACAGGACGATGCCCACGGCGTAGGTGTCGCTGGCGGCGGTGGTCTCCTCGCCCTGCGCCTGCTCGGGCGACAGGTACTGCGCCGTGCCGATCACCGAGCCCGCCTCGGTCATCTGTTGGTCGGCGTCGGCGCGGGCGATGCCGAAGTCCGCCACGCGCAGCCGGCCGTCGCCGCTCACCATCACGTTCTGCGGCTTGATGTCGCGGTGGATGATGCCCGCGGTGTGCGCGGCAGTGAGCGCGGACAGGATCTGCAGGGCGTTGTCCACGGCCACGGCCGGGTCCAGCGGACCCTGGTCGCGGATGACCCTCTTGAGGTCGGGTCCCTTCAGGTACTCCATGACGATGTAGTACGTGTCTTCGGCCTCGCCGCGGTCGTACACCGCCACGATGTTCGGGTGGTTCAGCCCGGCCGCCGCGGACGCCTCGCGCCGGAAGCGCTCGACGAATGCCTGGTCGGCCGCGAACCTCTCGGCCAGCACCTTCACCGCGACCTCGCGGTCGAGCACCGTGTCGTAGGCCAGGTACACCGACGCCATGCCGCCGGTGCCGATCTGGTGGCCCAGTTCGTAGCGCTCGCCGAGTTCCGTTCCCGGTCCGATCGTCACGCGCTCGGCTCCCCGGGCACGGGGCCGATCGACAATGCGGTCCGCATCACCTCTCCGGCCACCGGGGCGGCCTCGGTGCCGCCGGTACCCGATGTGTCCTCGATCACCACTGCCACGGCCACCTTCGGGTCGTCCGCGGGCGCGTACCCGATGAACCAGGCCTGGTTGCGCTCGGGGTCACCGGTCTCGGCGGTTCCCGTCTTGCCCGCGACCGAAAGGCCGGCCAGACCCGCCTCGGCGCCCGTTCCCTCGGACACGACGCTGCCCATCATGCGCCCCACCTCGGAGGCGATGTAGGCGCTGGACACCGATCCCACCTCCTGCGGGCGCTGCTGCTTCACCACCACGCCATCTCGGGTGATGACCCTGCGCACGAGGTACGGCCGCATCATGCGGCCGCCATTGGCGATCGCGCCTGCGACCATGGCCATCTGGAGTGGGGTCACCTGGAGGTTCTCCTGTCCGATCGCGATACGCGCAGAGTCCGAATCGCGCTGCTCGTTGGGGAGGAGCTTCCCGTCACGGTACCTGCCCGACACGGCGATCTCACCTGCGGGCAGGTCGATCTCCACCGGGCGGGCGAATCCGAACCGGGTCATCTCGCGCCCCATCGCGCGCCCGCCGAGGCGATCGCCGATCTGCGCGAAGGTGGTGTTGATCGAGAAGGTCAGTGCGTCGGTCAGGTTGTGCAGGCCGTACTTGGCCTTTCCGGAGTTGTAGATGGGCTTGCCGTCCACCACGTACACGCCCTTGTCATCGAAGGTGGACGAGGGCGACCACATGCCGCTGCCGAGCGCCGCGGTGGCCGTGACGACCTTGAACGTGGAACCCGGCGGGTAGAGGCCGCCGGTCGCCCTGTTCAGGAGCGGAGCCCCGCTTTCCTTCCGAATCGAGGCGAAATCGCTGGCGACCTGGTTCAGGTCGAACCCCGGGGATGATGCCACCGCGAGCACCTTGCCGGTCTTCGGCTCGATCGCCACGACCGCGCCCTTGCGTCCCGAGAGCAGCGCCTCGGCGGTCTTCTGCACCCGGGTATCGAGGGTGAGGCGGATGTCCGCGCCGTCCTTGGTCTCGTCGCGGAGGCGGTCGAGGATGGCCCCGGTCCCGTACGAGCCCGCCAGATACCGGTTGTACTGCTGCTCGAGCCCTGTGGATCCCTGTCGTGAGGTTGCGTAGCCCACCACCTGCGCGGCGAGCGCGCCCTGCGGGTAGTACCGGCGGTAGTACTTCTGGCCCTTCTCGCGGTAGGTCACGCTCTCGGCAAGGATCACCTTGTCGGCCGAGATGATGCGCCCGCGGTCCACCAGGCGCTGCTTCTCGAGCGTGTAGGGGTTGTCCGCGCGCTCATCCAGCTCACCGGCGGCGATGACCTGCCAGTAGCCCAGCATCAGCACCAGCACGGCGAAGCCGGCGGCCAGGGTGAGGTACAGGACGCGGATGGACCGGTTCATGTGGCCGGAACCCCCCGCACGGCCTCGGCAAGGCCCTGGCGTGATCGGTTGCTGATCACCAGCAGAAGCGCTGCGATGCCGAAGTTCACGATCACGCTCGAACCGCCGTAGGACATGAAGGGAAGGGTCACGCCCGTGAGGGGCACGAGGCGGACCACGCCGCCGATGATGATGAACGCCTGGAGGCCCACCACCGCGGTGAGGCCGCCCGCGAGCAGCTTGGAGAACCCGTCACGCGCGGCCGTCGCGATCGCGAAGCCGCGCGCCATGAGCAGCACGTAGAGAAGCATGACGCCGATCGCGCCCACGTATCCGAGGTCGTTGGAGACCGCGCTGAAGATGAAGTCGGTCTCGAGCGCGGGGATGCGGGGGGTGCCGCCCTCGGTCACCAGCAGCGCGCGCCCGAAGCCGGGGCCCACCACGCCGCCGTCCGCCAGCGCGTACAGCGATTGCACCATCTGGTAACCACCGCCTTGCGGATCGGCGAACGGGTGCAGCCAGGAGTCCACGCGCGCGCCGATCCTCGGAACGGCTGCCCAGATGAACAGCGACCCCGCCGCGAACAGCGTGATGCCCAGTCCCACGTACAGCGCGCGTCCGGTGGCCAGGTACAGCATGGCGAGGAAGACGCCGAAGAACAGCAGCGCGGTGCCGAAGTCGTTCAGCACCACCACGGCGGCCAGCGCCGCGCCCCAGAACACGAGGATGGGGGCGAGGTGACGCGGCGCCGGCAGGTTCATGCCCAGGCGCCGCTGGGTGGGGATGGCCAGGACCTCGCGCTTCTCCCGCAGGTACCCGGCGAGGAAGATCACCATCAGCACCTTGGCCAGCTCGCCAAGCTGCACGCGCTGGCCGCCGCCGATCTCGATCCACAGGCGCGATCCGTTCACCTCGGTGCCGAACACCATGGTGAACACCAGGAGCATCACGGCCGTGAGTCCGATGATGTACCGGTAGCGCTCGAGCACGCGGTGGTCGGGCATGAACACGATGACCGCGCAGAAGATGATGCCGCCCAGGGTCACCCAGATGGCCTGGTCGCCCGCGAGGCCCGGGTCGATCCGGTAGAGCATGGCCAGGCCGATCCCCGTGAGCGCGGCCATGATCGGCACCAGGTACGGATCGCTGAGCGGCGCCCTCATGCGCAGCACCGCATGCATGACCACGAATACCATGGCCACCCCCAGGGCGGTCTGCCACGGCCCTGCCTGCAGCTCATCGGCGCGCGCCGACGCCCCGGCTGCAAGCCCCAGCATCCCAAGAAGCAGCGCCGGCACCAGGAACCCGCGTTCCCGAGTGCGCAGGCTCATCCCGTGGCCCCGGCGCGTGGCACCTTCCATTGCTGCGGCATGCCGTGGCGCCAGATGAGCCGCGTGGCAAGTGCCACGGCCTCGCCCTCGCCCAGGATCCCCTGGTCCAGCGCGGAGGCATCCTCGGCGCGCACCACGCCGGCGGGCACGCCCAGCGGGCGGCCATCGTCCATCAGGGAGATGCCGAGCGGCGCATATGGCAGGCCGGCGTACAGCCGCACCTGACCCGCGTCGTCGGCCTGCACCACGTGCGACCGGGATGCCGCCCATGTGGTTGCGCCGATCACCAGGCCGATGACCAGCAGTACCGAGGCCCCGATGAGAAGCAGGCGCGACCGCCCGGTGGGCACCCGCTCGAGCACGCGCCCGGGCTCGGGGGCCCGTGCCGTGCGGGCCCCCGGCTCCACCATGGGCCGCGGCAGCGTGGCCACCCGCGGTGTGGACGGGATGAACTCCGCGGCTTCCGGCACCTCCGCCGGGGGCCCATCGCCGACGCGGCCGAGCACCACCGTGGCGTTGTCCTCGCCGCCCGCGGCATCGGCAGCAGCGAGCAGCGCCAGCGCCGCGTCCTCCAGCGAGCCGGCGCGGGCCAGCGCATCGCGGATGGCGGCGTCGCCGATCGCCGCCGAAATCCCGTCGGTGCACAGCAGCACGACATCGCCTGCGCGCACCGGTACCTGGAAGGCATCGGCCGACACCTGATCGGATGCCCCGAGGGCGCGCGTGATGACGTTGCGCTGGGGATGGCGGTCGGCCTGTTCCTCGGTCAGCGCCCCGCCGCGCACCAGCTCGGCCACCACGCTGTGGTCGTCCGTCAGCCTCCGCAGCTGACCGTCGCGCACCAGGTACGCCCGCGAGTCACCCACATGCACCACGTACAGCCGGTCGTCGTCGCTCAGCATGCAGGCGGTGACCGTGGTTCCCATTCCGGCCCGGCCGGCATTGCCCGATGCCGAGCGCCGGATATCCGCGTTCGCCCGCTCCACGGCGCGGCGCAGGTCACCCGGGCGTGGGCTCGCGGCAAGGCCATCGAGCGACGTGACGGCGATGCCCGCCGCCACCTCGCCTGCAAGCGCCCCGCCCATGCCGTCGGCCACGGCGATCACGGGCGGGCGCACCAGGTGCCGGTCCTCGTTGTGGCCGCGCACGCGCCCCACGTCGGTGGCCCGTGCCATCTCAACCCATGTGAGGCGGGCGGTCATCTCGCGGCCGCCGCCTCCCGGGTGACGGCATCCACGCGTGCGAGCACCACCGTCACGTTGTCCGGACCCCCGGCGGCATTCGCGCGCTCCACCAGCGCCGCCGCGGCCTGCTCCAGCGAGAGGGCCGATTCCACCACCGCGAGTATGCCCTCGTCATCCACGGGACCCGACAGGCCGTCGGTGCACAGCAGCACCACGTCCCCGGGCTCCAGGTCCACGCGCAGGGCGTCGATCTCGATGTCGGCGTCCACTCCGAGTGCCCGGGTGATCACGTGCCGCGCCGGGTGGCTCTCGGCGTCGTCGGCATCCAGGGTTCCCCGGCGCACCATCTCCGCCACCACGGAGTGATCATCCGTCACCTGGACGATCCGTCCGTCGCGGATCAGATACGCGCGTGAGTCGCCGACGTGCACCAGGTACAGGATGCCGCCTTCCAGTAGCGCGGCGGTCGTGGTGGTTCCCATGCCGGTGAGCCCCGGGTCCTCCATCGCGGCCTGCGCGATCGCCCGGTTGGCGCCCTCCAGCGCCTGCAGCATGGCCGTGGGCTCGGTGGACGCCCCGACGTCGCGGAGCGCGTCCACGGCCATGGCCGCCGCAGTGCCACCGCCCTGATGGCCGCCCATGCCGTCGGCCACGGCGATCAGCGGCGGCGACAGCAGTTCGCGATCCTGGTTGTCGGCACGCACCCGGCCCGTGTGCGATGCCGAGGCCACCTCGATCAGCGCCAGGTCGGCGCGGCCGGTCATTCCTCCCACCTCAGCACGGTCTCGCCGACGCGGATCTCGTCGCGCAGGTGCAGTTGCTGCTCGCCCGAGATGCGCCGTCCATTGACGTAGGTGCCGTTCAGCGACCCCAGGTCCTCCACGAACCAGAAGTGCCCCTTGCGGAAAACCCGGGCGTGGCTGGTGGAGATGAACTGGTCGGTGATGGGGATGCGGCTGCTGCGCGACCGGCCGATGGTGGCACCGCCCGCAACGTCGTAGGTGGTGCCCACCGGAAGCGTGTTGGAACGGCCCACCACCAGGTGCGGCTCGGCGGCCGCTGCGGCGTGCACCACTTCGGGCCGTGCTGCCTCGCTCAGCGGCTGCTCGGGCCTCGCGCGCCGCAGGCCCCGGCGCGGTGCGGTGGCCGCGGCGCCCACCACCTCGGTCGGCGGCGCGGGCTGCGCCGGCGGGGCAGCCGGTGCGGGGTCGGCCTGCCGCGGCGGGGTCATCTCGATCTCCGACGACCGCAGGGCGCGCGTGGATGCCCGCACCACGAACGCGATGAACAGGTACAGGAGCAGCAGGAAGACGGCCTGCCCGATGATGAGCCCCGTCTCGGTCACGGCGCGCCCCGGGTTATCGTCGTTCGACCGCCACGTCGGCGCCACCCAGGCTCACCCGGTCGCCGTCGCGGAGGCTGTGCCGGAGGACGCGGCGCCCGTTTACCTCGATGCCATTGGTGGACCCGAGGTCCACCAGCACGTATTCCAGGCCCTCATGACGGACCTCGGCGTGCACCCGGCTCACGTTGGGGTCGGGCACCACGATGTCGCAGTCGCGGCTGCGTCCCATTGTGGTGACCTTCTGGGTGATGCGGAACGGCTGCCCCGACACGTAGAGGGTCACCTGCTCCCGCACGAGTCCCGCGGCGCGGGCCTGTTCGGGGGAGAGCACCTGCGTGCCGCTGACGGCCGCGAGCGCCTCGTTGGGCAGTGGGTCGGATGGCGCCGGGGGCTCCACGGGACCGGGCTCCTCCACGGGCGCGGCCACCTGCTCGCCATCCAGCGGCGCGTCTGCAGCGGGCGCGGCGGCTGGGGCGTCTGTGCCGGGCCGGCCGGGGTCCACCATGCGGCAGGCGATCCCGAACTCGCCGGGGCGGAGATCCGAGTCGGTCTCCAGGCGGATCCGGGGCATCGAGAGCAGCGACAGGCCCTCGCTGCGCGCATGGGCCTCCAGGTACGAGCCCAACTCCAGCACCAGCGCCGACTCGTAGCTGGAGAACTGGCGGCGGTCGGGGGGCGACAGGTACACCGTGTACTGGTTCGGCACGTACACGCGCGACACCGACACGGTCTTGTGGTCCTCCATCTCACGGGCAAGGCGCCGCGCGAGCTCCACCGGCTGCAGGGTGCTCCGGAACATGCGGCCGAAGGTCTTCTCGACCACGCCCTCGATCTTCTGCTCGATGTTGCGGAGTGCCATCTACCCCACCGTGCCGCTGAGAGTGTCGGGTCGGCCCGGGGCGGCGCCACGCAGTGCGCGCCATGGCCGTGCCGCCCATGCGATGGCGAGGATAGCCGAGGGCAGCACGGCGCCGACGGCTTCGAGGCCCCCTCCGCCCGCCAGGCCGGCGGCCACGGTGAGCGCCGCAGCCCACATCACGGCGGCGGGAAGCCGCCGTGAATCGCGGCCACCCACCACCAGCGGCCATGTCAGCGCCGCCGCGATCATGATGAGGCAGCCGGTGAGGGCCTGCGGGTGGGCGGCGATCGGGTCGATGATGGCCTCGGCCACCGCCTGTGGCGCTCGCACGCCCTGCAGGGACTCCCAGGCGCCGGTTACCTCCCATCCGGTGAACACCAGGGAGGAGGCACCGGCCACCACCTGCCACAGCAGCAGCGTGACCATTCCCGCGATAGCGGTCCAGATACGGCCGGCCGTGGTGCGCACCGACCCCGCCAGCAGGGCATAGACCGGCAGCATCCCGATCACCGCAAGGGCGGGCGCGAGCGCGGGCAGCAGTACGAGGCGCCCATGGCGGGCCCCCGTGAGGACGAGGAGCAGCCCGATGATCACCGCGATGGCGGTGAGAGCGGGCGCGGCGGCCGCGGTGGCGATGCCGGCCAGGAGCACCAGGGCGACCGCCGCGAGCGGTGCCCGCCACGCGGCGATCGCCCCGGCCAGCAGGGCGATGCCCGCCGTGCCGAGGGCGCTCGTGGAGAATCCCCGCTCGGCGATCAGCCCGCCGATGGCCGCCGCGCCGGCACCGGCGAGGATGGGCGGTACGGGACCGGACAGCAGTGCCATGGCCCGCTTGCCACGCCCCTCCGGCAGCCCCGGGGCCTCCTCGCGGATGATCGCCGCCAGGCGCGCGGGTGCGGGCCGCCCCTCGGGGTGCGGGGAAAGACCGGCGTCGATGGCCTTGGCCAGCCGCGGCGGAAGGTCGGGACGCAGGTTCCGGATAGGCGGGATCTCGCCGAGGGCAGCACGCCGCGCCGTATCCGCCGGGCTCGACCCCAGCAGGGGGTTGCGGCCGGTCAGGCCCTCGTACAGGACGAGGGTGGCCGCCCACACATCGGCGGATCCGGTCACCTGCTCGCCGGTGGCCTGCTCGGGGGCCATGTAGGCCATGGTGCCCACCACGCCGCCGGTCTGGGTCATGCCGGTCTCGCCGGAGAGGCGTGCCACGCCCAGGTCGGCCACCCGTGCATGCCCGCGGTCGTCCACGAGGATGTTGGCGGGCTTGATGTCGCGGTGGATCACGCCGCGCTCGTGCGCGTGGTCGAGGGCGTCGAGGACGTCGGCCGCCATCTCGGCGGCGGCGCGGTCGCCAGGTGGTGCATCCGCAAAGACGCGCTCGAGCGAGGGGCCGTCCACGAGTTCGCTCACCAGGTACAGCGATTCGGAGTCCTCGCCCCAGTCGAGCATGCGGACCACCCCGGGATGCTCCAGCCGTGACGCGGCGCGGATCTCGGCGGCCACCCGCTTCTCCAGCCCGAGGTCCACCGGGATCTCCTTCACCGCCACCTCGCGCCCCGTCGCGCGGTCCAGGGCCCGGTACACGCGCGAGGTCGCGCCGCGCCCGATCACGGCGATCAGGTCGTAGCGTCCCAGCACGCGGGCGGATGCGCTGGCGCGGGTGGGTGCCTGGCTGGGTCCTGTGATGCGCATGGGGCGATGTGGCCTTCCACCGGCGGCGGGGGAATCCTGCGAAGGAATCCGGGGCATGCGTGCCGAACGGACCACCGATCGTAGACATCACCTGCGTGGTTTCCGTGCGGGCGGGTTGCGCTAGTGTTCCCGCGCCTCATGGCCAGATCACCGGGCGGGTGGCGGAATTGGTAGACGCGCTGGCTTCAGGTGCCAGTGTTCGAAAGAACGTGGGGGTTCGAGTCCCCCCTCGCCCATCGGGAGCACACCCTCTGTGGACGTAGACGAAACCGGCACGGACTTCGGATACGACGACCAGCCCACTGGCGTCTCCGGCCCCCTTCCTCCTGCGGAGGGGCCAAACCCCCGTGGACGCGGGGGGTCGAAGGGCAGCGGGAGCAGCCGCGGCCGGGGATCCGGCCGTGGCGGCAGCGGCCGCGGCTCCGGAGGTGGTGGCGGACGTCGCCGGGGCTCCGGGTCGGGGTCCGGATCGGGCGGCGGCAGGCGCCGGTCGTCGGCGGGTGGCAGCGCCGCGCTGCAGTCGCCTGCTGCACGCATCGCCATGGCGGTGGGCGGCGCGCTGGTGCTCATCATCTTGCTCGTGCTGGTCGTGCGCGGTTGCCAGCGCAGCGCGCTGGAGGACTCCTACCGGTCGTACATGGGCGATGTCACCACCATCGTCACGGCATCGGGCAAGGAGTCCGACTCGCTGCAGGAGATCCTCCAGAACAAGAACGGCGCCAAGGCGCCTGAGCTCCAGGTGCAGGTGCGCGATCTCGCCGGGAAGGCCGAGGGCCTCGTGGGCCAGGCCGAGGCGCTGTCGGCGCCCGACTCGCTCACCGCCGCCAACCAGAGCCTCGTCACGGCACTGCAGTACCGGGTGACCGGCCTGAAGGCACTGGCCGATTCCCTGCCATCGGTGGTGGACTCCAAGAACCGCGCGTACGCATCCGCCACCCTCGCGAGCGCCATGCAGCGGTTCCTGGCGAGCGACGTCATCTACCAGGACTCCTTCGTGGGACCGTCCAAGCGGGCGCTCGCCGACGCCGGCATCACCGGCGTGCAGGTGCCCGAGCGGCAGTTCTTCCTGTCGGGCGTGCGCGCCGACCAGGCGTCGCCCACGGGCGCTGCCCAGTTGATCCCGGCGCTGCAGCGCACCGGGACGGCTGATACCGCAACGGGCACCACCGGGGTGCTGCGCGGCACGGGCATCGCCGGTGTGCAGGCGCTGCCGCAGGGCGTGGATCTGCAGGCAGGCAGCGACACCGAGATCCAGGCATCCGACAAGCTCGAGTGGCAGGTGACCGTCGAGAACTCGGGTGACGCGACGGAGACCAACGTGGTGGTGCGCGCGACCTTCGCGAGCGACGCGGCACCGAAGGATGCCCAGACGGTCGAGAAGGAGATCGCCTCCATCGAGCCGGGCCAGCAGCAGTCGGTGACGCTCCCCGGGCCGAAGAGCCCGACCTTCGGCGAGGCCTCGGTGCTGAAGGTGGAGGTCGTGCCGGTGCCCGGCGAGGAGAAGACCGACAACAACCGCGCCGAGTACCCCGTCAAGATCGTGTTCTAGGGGTAGCCCGGTGAGCGGGACCATCGGATACCTGGGCCCGCAGGGCACCTTCTCGGAGGAGGCGCTGATCGCCTGGATCGGCGCGGACCAGGCCTCGCGCGAGCGCGCATATCCGAGCATTCCCGCGTGCTTCGACGCCGTGGCGCACGGCGAGGTACGCGAGGCGCTCGTGCCGATCGAGAACGCCATCGAGGGCGGCGTCAGCCAGACCCTGGACGAGCTGATCGCCCACGGGGGACGCATCGTCATCCGCGGCGAGGTGATCCATCCGATCCACCACCACCTCATCGCCGCGCCCGGGTCGTCGCTGGACGGCGTGACGCGCGTGGTGAGCCACCCGCAGGCCACGGCCCAGTGCGGCCGGTGGCTGCGCGGGCGATTGCCGGATGCACGGGTGGAGCCCGCGTTGTCGACTGCCGATGCCGTGCGCACCGCGGTCGAGGGCGACGCCGGCACGGCGGCGGTGGGCAACCGCCGCGCGGCGCAGATCTACGGCGGGGAGATCCTTGCCGAGGACATCATGGATGCCGCGGACAACCGCACGCGGTTCGCCATCATCGGCACCGACGAGGTGGACGGGGCCGGTCCGGCGGGCGAATGGACCACCTCCATCATCTGCGGCATCGCGCACGACCGGCCCGGCGCCCTGCTCTCGATCCTGCAGGAGTTCGCGCTGCGCGCCGTGAACCTGACGCGGCTCGAGAGCCGCCCGGCGCGTACCGGCCTGGGCCGGTACGTGTTCTTCATCGATGCCGAGGGAAACCGGCATCGGGACCTGCCGCTGCAGGCCGCGCTCACCGCCATCGCCGACGGGGGCATCGCGCAGGTGACGCCGCTCGGGTGTTACCCCACTGCCACGCGGGCCACGTAGAACCGGCTGTCGCGGGTATATTTCCGCCCGAAGGGGGTGGTACCGCAGCACGTTCTCGTCCTCAACGCGTCGTATGAGCCCATCAACGTGTGTTCAATGCGTCGCGCCCTCGTGCTCCTGCTCAAGCAGAAGGCGGAGATCCTGGAGCACTCCCCGCGCGCCATCCGCGGAATCGCGCGCGACTTCCCGGCCCCGCATGTAATCCGGCTGGTGTACCGGGTGAAGGTGCCGCGCTACGAGGCCCGCCGCATGAGCAGGCGCGCGCTCTTCGCCCGTGACGGCTACGCGTGCCAGTACTGCGGCAGCCGCGGCAAGCTGACCGTGGACCACGTGGTGCCGCGCAGCCGCGGAGGGGACTCCTCGTGGTCGAACGTGGTCACCTCATGCGGGCCGTGCAATGCCCGCAAGGGCGATGCCCTGTGTCACGAGATCGAGATGTATCCGCGTGAGAAGCCACGACCCCCAAGGCCCGACGTGTTCATCGATGTCGCCACACCGCGGCGCCCGGAGGCCTGGTCGCCCTACCTGGCCGCGGCCTGAGCGCCCCCCGGCTGCCGCGGCTGGCGGCCCGCGACCTGGCGGGTGCCGCCCAGGTGATCCCGGATGGCCTTCCTGCGGACCCCTGCGTGGTGATCCTGGCGTTCCGCATGCGCCAGCAGCGCGACGTGGATGCATGGACGGCCGCGCTGGGCGCCGATGCGCCGGTCGTCGAGGTCCCGGTGATGTCACGACGGTGGAGGCGGGCTGCGGGGTGGATCGAGGGGGGCATGGCCTCGGGTACCCCGGAGGCCGCACATGGTCGCGTGTGGTGCGCCTACGCGCCCGTGCGCGGAGTGCTCGCCGATCTCGGCGTCACCGGCACCGGCGACATCGTGGTGGTGGTCGCCGATCGCTCCGGCCGCATCCGCGCGATGGCGCGGGGTGCACCGGCACCGGCCGCGGTGGGCACCATCCGCGCGGCGCTCGCGGGGTGCTAGGCGCGAAGGGCCCGCAGGGCGTTGACGATGACGATGACGTCGATGCCCTCCTGCAGCAGCGCGCCGGCAACGGGTGACAGGTAGCCGAACGCCGCGAACCCCATGGCCACGAAGCTCATGAGCATGCCCGCCACCACGCTCTGGCGGGCGATGGCCGATGCCCGGCGGCTCGTGGCGATTGCATCCGCCACCCCGTCCACCCGGTCCACCATCACCACCGCATCGGCGGTCTCCGAGGCGATGGTGGCGCCCGGTGCGCTCATGGCCACGCCGATGTCGGCTGCGGCAAGGGCGGGGGCATCGTTGATGCCATCGCCGACCATGGCCACCCGGTGCCGGCCCTCGCCCTCGCGCATGGCAGTGACCACCGCCACCTTGTCCTCCGGGCTGCATCCGGCATGCACCACGTCGATGCCCACATCCGCGGCCACGGCGTCCGCGACATCGCGGCGGTCGCCGGTGGCCATGGCCACCTCGGTCACGCCGGCCTCGTGCAGTCGCGCCACCATCGCGCGGGCGTCCGGGCGGATGGGGTCGGCCAGCACGATCAGGCCGACGGCCCGGCCGTCGATGCCGACCAGCACGATTCCCCGGCCGTCGCCGTCGTCAGCCCGGCGCTCGGCGAGGAGGGCTTCGGGGTCGATCTCGCACGCACGCAGCCAGTCGGCCGACCCTACCACCACCGCGTGCCCGTCCACGCGGCCCGCGATGCCCTCGCCATGCACCTGATGCACGTCGCCCGGCTGGTCCAGGCGCAGCTCGTCGCGGTGGGCCGCTGACACGAGGGCCCCCGCCACCACGTGGGCGGAGTGCTGCTCCAGGGAGGCCGCGCGCTGCAGCACCATGGCGGGCGTTGCGTCGCCGACCGTCCCGATGCGCTGGATCTCGGGCTGGCCCACTGTGAGGGTGCCCGTCTTGTCGAGCAGCACGGCCGTGGTGCGGGCGAGCTGCTCCACCACCACGCCCCCCTTCAGCACCACACCCTTGCGCGCCGCCCGGGACACACCCGACACCAGGGCGATGGGTGCGGCCAGGATGAGCGGACAGGGGGTAGCCACCACCAGCACGGCGAGCGCGCGCACGGGGTCGCCGCTCATCACCCAGGCGATGGCCGCCACCCCGAGCGTGATGGGCAGTAGCAGGGCGGCGTAGCGGTCGGCCATGCGCTCGAAGGGGGCGCGCCGCTCCTCGGCCTCGGCCACCAGCCGGACGATGGCCGCGTAGGCGCTCTCCGCCGCGGGGCGCGTGGCCACCATCTGGAAGGCCTCGGCCGCGTTCAGCACGCCGCTTCGCACCGAGGCGCCCGGCAGGCGCTCCACCGGCAGGGGCTCCCCCGTGAGGGCCGACTCGTCGAGCAGCGCGGGCACGTCCTCCACGCGGCCATCCACCGGTACCACCTCGCCCGCGCGCACCAGCAGCACGTCGCCCGGTTCCACCGCGTCGGCGGGCACCCGCTCGAACTCCCCGTCGTGGCCGCGGCGCATGGCCCACGTGGGAGCCCGCGCGACCAGGGCCTCGAGGTCGTGGCGCGCACGGCGGCCGGCCGCGGCCTCCAGGGCATTCCCCCCGGCGAGCATCAGCGCCACGACTGCGCCTGCGAGGAACTCCTGCAGGGCCAGGGCCCCGGCCATGGCCACGAGCGCGATGGCGTCCACGCCGAGATCGCGCCGCAGCAGCGTGCGCACCACCGACCACGTGAGCGGAAGCAGCAGCGCGCCGGTCACAACGCCCCACACGGCATTGGCGGCGGTGCCCTGCCCCAGCGCGGCGAGCACGAGGCCCGCTATCACGCCTGCCAGCGCCGCGAGGGCGACGAGCACCTCGGGCTCGTGGAGCCACTGCGCAATGCGTTGCCGGGCGGTCACCACCGGATCCTACGACGCGCCTCGCCGCCCGGGCTCTCCTAGGATGCCCGCCCGCTGACGGAAGGCCCCCGCTGACGCTCGAGCTCATCGTCATCGGCTTCGCGATCGCCCTCGATCCGCTGCCGCTGATCCCCTTCATCCTCATCCTCACCTCGCGGCGTGGAACGGCGAAGGGCGCCGCATTCCTCGTGGGCTGGCTCCTGTGCCTTGCCGCCATCACGGCGGTGACGGTCGTCCTCACGGGCGGATCGCCCCCGTCCAGGGGTTCCGTGCCCTCGGATGCCGCGCTTGCCGTGCGCATCGCCATCGGCCTCGGCCTGGTCGGGTTCGGGATCTGGCGCCGCGCCGTTGCCGCCCGCGGCCGCGCGACCCCCCGCGCCGAGCCCCGCTGGCAGAAGGGCATCGACGGCATGTCCCTGTGGTTTGCGGCCCTGCTCGCGCCCATCACGCAGCCGTGGGGGCTGATGGCCGCCGGCGTCACGGTGGTGATGCAGGCCGATGCCGCCTCCGTCGGCTCGGTGGCCATGCTCGCGGTGTTCGTGGTGCTTGCCAGCTCCACGTATCTCGTGCTCGAGGTGTTCGCCATCGTGCGACGCGATCGCGCCCACGCGATCGCCCTGGCGCTTCGCGCGTGGATTGAGGCGCACACCGCGCAGGCCCTGGTGTGGGGGTCCGTGGGCATTGGCGCGTTCCTCATCGGATCCGGCATCTTCCAGCTGGTCACGTGAGGCCCGCGATGGGGTAACCCCCACCGCACCGCCCGTCCGGCATCCCTATAGTCCACCCAGATTCCACTGCCAGGAGACGCCATGGATCCCGAACCCGATCTCGGACCCGTTGACTACTTCCTCGTGGGCTTCCCGCCCGGCGCGCCCCTGGACGGCGGTGCGCTGATGCAGATGGCTGCTCTGGTGCAGCAGGGCATCATCCAGGTGCTCGACGCCCTGGTGATCACCAAGGACGCCGACGGCACGATCGCCGGCGTGGACATCTCCGAGGCCGGCGACTCGGCGGAGCTGCTGGCCTTCTCGGGCGTGCGCACCGGCCTGATCGCCGACGAGGACATGCAGCTCGCCGCCGAGGAGATGCCCCCGGGATCGGTCGCGGCATTCGTGCTGTACGAGAACACCTGGGCCCGTGGGTTCGTCACCGCCGTGCACGAGCGCGGCGGAACGTTCCTGGGCAGTGGCCGCATTGGCATGGACGACCTGCTCGCCGCCATCGAGGCGGCGGGCGACTAGCGAAGGAGGCAGGAATGCCGGGACTCATCCGGGCAGTGGGGCGCACGGCGGTGGTGGCGGGTACCGCGACGGCCGTGAGCGGCAACGTGCAGCGTCGTCAGGCCGGGCGTCATGCGGACGACCAGGCCGGGCAGCAGGCCCAGCAGGCCGCGGCGCCTGCGGGCGGCGACCTGGTGGGCAAGCTCACCCAGCTCGCCGAGCTGAACGCCTCCGGCACGCTCACCGACGAGCAGTTCGCCGCGGCGGCCCGCAAGGAGCTGCTGGGCCAGTAGGGGTGTCAGTCCCCCTCGCCACGCGCCACCGGGCGCATGGCGAGGGGGACATCGCTCCATCGCCCGAGCAGCCAGGCGGCGTCGGCAAGCCGGTCGTCCAGCAGGGGCAGGTCGTCGGCGGAGAAGTGCGCCCTCCACGCGAGGAAGAGGAAGTCCGCGGCGGCGTCCACCTGGCGCACGTCCGCGAGTCGCGTGGCATCCATCAGGGCCTCCTGCACGTCGGGCGGGATGAGCAGGAAGGCGACGTCGGGGCCCCATTCATCCGGGATCGTCACCTGGAACTCATCGGCGAAGTCGTCGTGCTCCAGGTCGACCACCTGCCGTGATGTCGCCCTGGAGCGCACGGCGTCCCGCATGCCCCGGCCGAGGCCGAGCGATCTGCGCACCATCGTCAGGCGCGGGCCCTGCCAGGAGCGGTGCACGACCACGATGAAGTAGTGGTCGTAGTTGGTCTGCCTGTTGCCCTTGCCGTCGGTGGTGTCGTTCTCCACGGTGAAGTTGGCGAACTGCGCCGGGTGACCGGCGATCTGCCCGGACGCGCCGTCCTCGCAGTACCGGCGGTCACCTTGGCGCAGGAAGCCCAGGTCGATGCCGGGCATGTCCACCTTCTGCGCGTAGGCCCAGCGGTTGTCGCGTGCCCAGCGTGCGGCCACCGTGAGGTGGGCGGCCCGCCGCGCCTGTGATCGCACGATGAGCCATGCGATGCCGGCACCGGCAACGGCGCCGATGGCGAGCGCCCCCACCAGCGCCCCGGATCCCACGACCTGCGACCATGACCACCCGAACACCCCGAGTACCAGGGCGCCCGCGACTGCGCCGAGTGCCATCCACCAGCGGGCGCCACCCTTGCGCCGCGCCCATTCCGCGTCCATCGCGTAGTCGAACTCATCAGGTGGCATGACTGCAGCCTACGGTCGTGCGTGCCCTAGGTCGTCACGCCCCGTGTGCCCAACCGCAGTTGCGGCCCCGGCGCCAGGCGTGTGACGCTCACCCCCAGCAGCCGCACGGGCGCCGGGCGGTCGGCAAGCGCGCGGTCCAGCGCGATGCCCGCGAGCCGGGCGATCTCGTCGGCATCGTCGGTGATGCGCTCGGCCGATGCCGCACGCGAGGCGATGGTGAAGTCGGGGTAGCGCAACTTCACCGTCACCGTGCCCGCCCCGCGGCCGTCACGGTGCAGGCGCTCGGTCACCAGCGACGCCAGCCGCGCGGCGTGGTCGTGCAGCACCCCGAGGTCGTCCACGTCCTGCGGGAACGTGCGCTCATGTCCGATGGACACTGGGGGGCTTGATGAGGGGTCCACCTCGCGCGGGTCTCGCCCACGCGCGCGCTCGCGCAACTCCAGCCCGTGCGCGGCGGGCAGCAGGGCGGCCAGATCGTCGTCCCCCAGGCACGCCAGGTCGCCGATAGTCGCGAGCCCCGCACGCGCCAGGCGCTCGCCCGTGACCGGGCCGATGCCCGGCAGGGCCCGCAGCGGGCGGGGAGCGAGGAACGCGGCCTCCGTGCCGGCCGGCACCACCACCACACCCCGGGGCTTATCCGCATCCGAGGCGATCTTCGCCACGGTCTTGCACGTGCCGCAGCCGAACGATGCATCCAGGCCGGTCTCTCGCTGCACCGTCTGCTGCAGTCGCGTGAGGAACCGCCGGGCGCCGCCAGAGGTCCACACCGCCCGGTACAGGTCGATGTAGCCCTCATCGATCCCCACCTGCTCGAGCACCGGCACCTCGGCGCGCACCAGGCTCCACACCTCGCGTGAGCGCTCGCGGTAACGCGGCATGTCGGGCCGCAGGAAGATCGCCTCGGGGCAGCGCCGGCGCGCCTCCGCGGCCGGCATGGCCGATCGGATCCCGAACCGCCGGGCCTCGTACGAGGCGGTCGATACCACCCCCCGGCCGGCCGGGTCACCACCAATCACCAGGGGGCGTCCCGCCAACGCCGGGTCGTCCCGCACCTCCACCGCGGCGAAGAAGGCATCGAGGTCCATGTGGGCGACCACCCGCGGCATGGAGCCGACGCTAGCGGCGCGGTCGGCCAACGATGACGTGGCGCGGAGCGCCTGGCCTCGGGGCTCAGTATCCGCGGAGACGTGGAAGGTTGTCCGCGGGCCCCTCGTGCCTGAGCGGATGGTTGGCCGCCGGTGTTTGGTCCTAGCCCGTCACACCGCTGCCCGCCGCGCGGCAGGACGTTCGCCCACCCACTCCGCCGGTGCGCGACTGGATGGCGCCCGTCAGGCGCAGCGATGACGCCGACGCGCGCACCGTGGTGGCGAGGGGGTCGCACCGCGTGGCCGTCACGGTCAGCACGCACCGGGCGGCCTGTCCGGGCAGCAGGTTGGCCACGCGGATCACGCCCTTACCCGTGGTGCGCGAGCACCGGGCATCACCGGTGCCGGTCGCCGAGGTCGTGCGGATCACCTGACCGGGGGCGGGCGGCACCACGGCCACCACGTCGGTGGCGGTTGCCGTTCCGGTGTTCTTCACCACGATCGGCTGCGGTTGCGGCCGTCCCGTGATGGTGGGGCCCGTCGTGGGCGTCACGGTCACGTCCACTGCGGGGATGGCCGGCTGGCGCGACACCATGCAGTTGGGGCCCGAGGCACTCGAGCGGGCCGTCGCAGTCGTGCCGTCGGGGTTCCGGACGATCCACGTCACCGCGCGCTTCAGGGGGATCTTCTCCACCGTGAACACGGCGTCATGGCGCCCCGGCGTGAACATGACCGGCTGCGGACCGTCGAAGGCCGAGGGGCCGATGCGGTTGTCCTTCCCGCGGGAAATGCCGGCGGGGGCGGGCCCCGTCATCTCATAGCCGAACGAGGCCGTGTAGGTGCGGCCCGTCCTGCGAACGCACTGTACGAACACGCCGATCTGCAGCGCGTCCTTGGAGGTGGGGGTCTGCGTGGGGACCAGCGGGTTGGTGGGTGGCTTGCCGGGTGTGACCGTTGTGGAGCCGGGGCATGCCGGCGATCCGATGCCGGCTGTGGCCACGGCCCCGCCACCCCCACCGACCCTCCACGTGACGGTGCCCGTCACCGGCACGCCGCGCGCCACCCATGCGTTGTCCAGGGACCCCGGCAGGAACTCCTGCACCTGCCCCTGGTCGTCCCCGGTGCCGCCGAGCGATGGCGTTACCTGATTCAGGGGGCCGATCGGTGCCGTGATGGCAACGGGATTCGCGTTTGAGTACCCGAAGATGGCGTCGAAGCTGCCGTTTCCATTCTTCCGCACGCAGGTCACCTGCACGCCGATGGGCACCAGCGAGGTCAGGTCGGGCGGCTGCGGCCCGGTCGTGGGCGGCACGGTGGTGGAGGTTGGCGGCGTCGTGGCGCAGGCCGGGGCGCCATCGGGCACGGTGGCGCCGGCCACGCGCGTGGCCTGAGCAAGGTCCGTGCCGGGCGCGATGGGTGCGACTGCCACGATCCACGAGATGGTGGTGCCACGTGGCACGCCCTTTACCTCGAAGGCCGATGGGTTGCGGCCCGGGGCGAAGGTGGTCACCTGGCCGCGGTTGGGTGCATCGGTGGTGGACTCCGACGAGAGCACCACGCCGTTGTCCGTGCCCGCCGGGATCATCACCGGCGTCGTGCCGCCGTTCTCATACCCGAACACCACGCCGTAGGTGCTGCCCTCCGAGCGGATGCACGACACGAACACACCGATCTGCTTCGGCGGCTCGGGCGGCACCGCGCAGGCTGGCGACAGGCCCGATGCCACGGCGGTGGAGGTGACGCCCCCGGCCGTGATGGACCACGTCGCAGACCCCGCGCGCGGGATGCCGGTCACAGCGAGCACGCGCGGGCCGGTGCCCGGGGCGAATGCGCCAGGGGGCGTGGGTGCGGTGAACCCAGACCCGGTCACCTGGTTGCCGGCCCCGGGCGCCACCGCGATGGTGGAGCCGTTGGGGTTCGACACATCGAAGTACGCGGTCAGGGTGCCGTCGGTGGCCACCTGTACGCACTGCACCGACGGCGTGATGCGCTGCACCGGCGGATCGGGATCGACGCAGCCGTTGTTGAAGGTGGCCTTCCCGCGGGATGACCAGTTCAGCCCCTGGAACCGTCGCGTGGACGACCCGTCCCTGTAGGAGAACGGCGGGATGATCGCCGTCGGGTACGTGCGGGCGTAGGCCAGAGCGTTCGGGATCGACAGCGTGAGGCGCGCGTACTGGCCGTCGGTGGGCACCGAGCAGATCGTCACCGAATCGGTCGGGGTGAGCGTGGACACCATCGCGGGGGTGCGGCAGCCGTTCTGCCAGATCAGCTGCCCGTCGCGGTCCCAGTTCTGCCCGGGGAACGCCACGTTGCCGCTGGCGGTGCGCAGCGTGAAGGGCGGGATGATGTCCTGGCGGTGGCGCCCGTGGACGGCGTAGGCCTGATCCGCGGGCACGCTGGTCTTCGTCCACGTGCCCGGTCCCGTCGCGTGGCACAGGGTCACCGTCTGCTGTACCGGGGGGTTCGGCGGGCGCAACTGGGTGCTCGCGGGCCGGGTCGACCCGGCGATGAGGGCCCGTACGCATGATGCGCTCGCGGCAT
>Ga0055584_100001843_pt1 | contig 20849 bp, 16 predicted proteins | sample OSDHelmetaG_FD_58716 | JGI IMG/M metagenome (GOLD analysis project Ga0055584, IMG submission 58716) | Pelagic marine sediment microbial communities from the LTER site Helgoland, North Sea, for post-phytoplankton bloom and carbon turnover... | ecosystem: Environmental > Aquatic > Marine >...
TTAGATCGCCCTTTCGCAGGTAGGTAGTCGCAAAGTAGTAGTGGACGCGCTCGTTGTCGGAATCATCGGCCAAGACCTGCTTGAGCGTGCGCAGTGTGTCGTCGTAGCGCCGCAGGTAGAGATAGTTCCGCGCATGCACCATGTTGTTGATGACGTTGTGCGGGTAGGCCCGGTTGTTGCGACCGGTCTCGGCCAGGGCCAAGTCAAAGTTCCTCTCCTCAATGTATGTGTAGGCCAACGACAGGCTGGCGCCGGGGCCCATAAAAGTGGCCTCGCGCTCGGCTTGCTTCATCCGCTTGATGCCGCGCGCCCGGTTGTCCTCGTCCGGGATGGCTTTGGAGGACAAGGAGACGTTGCTCTTCCAGTAGTCCCACAGCCCATCAAAGAGAAGAATGTCCTTAAAGTCCGGGGCCTGAACCCTCACCTCGTCGATGTGGCCGATGGCGGTCAGGCCCTTGTTGATGGCCGGCAGATAGTCCCCGCGGCGCATCACATGAATGGCGGAGACTCCATGAATGGCGCCAAGAAGGAAGTTCTCCCAAGCCTGATGACCGGGTTGGTCCAGAGCCAGGTTCAGCTCTTCGATGGCGGCGGCGCTGTGTTTTTTATAGTTGGCCTCGCCAGCAAAATCAGAGTTCTCCATCATGTTGGCCTGGAGGACCATGACCAAGCCCATGTGACCCACACCCCGGTTGGGGAAACTCTTCTCCACCGTTCCGAAGCGGTCCAAGGCCGCGCTGTATTCGCGCTTGTAGAGGAATTGAGCTGCGTCGTAGCAGCCGCCAACAAAGTCCTCTTCCAAGTCAAGAGCCGCGGCACCTGCTGCCACCGTGCTGGGCCACTTGCCGCTGGACGCGCTCACGGAGATAGGTGGTGGGGCAGAGCTGGGCCCAAGGCGCAGGGCCGGGATTCCCTGGCTGAGGGTCTCTCCATCTAAGGACTCATCATCCTGGGAGCTGTCTTGAGCCAGGGTCAAGCTGGAGAGCAGAATCAGGGCAGTCATCAAGTTTAGCTCCTCTTTGCGGCCACCAAGGCCTGGACTTTGTCAGTGATCAACTGCTCTAAACGCACGCCGGTCAGCTGACGCACTTCGTGCAAGCCAGTGGGAGAGGTGACGTTGATCTCGGTCAGGTAAGTTCCAATCACGTCGATACCGACGAAAAGCAGCCCCTCTTTCTTCAAGCGAGGTGCGATGGCCGCGCAGATGCGATGGTCCGCCTGGCTCATCTCGCAGGACTGGACGGTGGCCCCGACATGCATGTTGCCACGGTGGTCATCGGCGCCGGGCACCCGCAGAAAGGCACCCACAGGTTCCCCGTCCACCAGGATGATGCGCTTGTCGCCGGTGGTGATCTCAGGCAGGTATTGCTGAGCGATACAGTAGCCCCGGCCCTCGTCAGTGAGCAGGTCGCCCAAAGAACCCAGGTTCTTGTCTGCGGCATGGGTGACGACAACTCCGCGACCACCGTTTCCGTCCCAAGGCTTGAGCACAATGCGCTCGTAGCGAGACGCGAAATCCTTGATCTGCGCCAAGCTGTTGGTGACCATCGTGCCCGGGGAGAGCTCCGGGTACTGCAGGGCGACCATCTTCTCGTTCGAGGCCTTGATGCTGCGCGGGTCGTTGAGCACCACCGTGGTGGGCAGCACAAGGTCCAAAATGTAAGTGGAGAAGATGTAGTCCATGTTGAAGGGGGGATCCTTGCGCATCCAAACTGCATCAAAGGTCTTCAGCTCGGTGGTGTGAGCTTCGCGCCGTGGTCGGAAGGTTGGCGCCTCCCGGTGCACAGTGACCGGGTGAATGCGGGCCATGGGGAGCTGGCGGTCCACATAGAGCTCAGTAGATTCACACCACGCCACCTGGTGCCCCCGATCGTGTGCCTCCTGCATGAGCAGGTAGGTGGAGTCGGCAGCCGGGTCGATGCTGGCGACGGGGTCCATGACGAAGAGGATGCGAAGGGGCTCAGACAAAGGGTCTCCAGATGGGGAACGCTGGGATGCGGCATAGGCTTTCAGGTAGCGAGCTTTCGCGTAGCGGGCTCTCAGGTAGCCGCTGTCTGCGGCCCGTCCAGCTGCGGGTCGGCAGCGGTAAAGCGGTCCAGAATTACGGCTCCCGTGGCATCACCGGCCACGTTTACACTGGTGCGCACCATGTCCAGGAGGCGGTCAACTGCCAAGATAAGCCCAATTCCCTCGATGGGGAGACCCACCGCACCAAGCACCAGAGTCATGGTAATCAACCCGGCGCCAGGTATTCCAGCGGCGCCGACGGCGGCGGTTGTCGCAGTAAGAAACACGACAACCTGCTCTCCAAAGCTAAGTTCCACACCCATGACCTGGGCAATAAAGAGCACCGCGACGGACTCGTACAGGGCGGTTCCATCCATGTTGACGGTGGCACCCAACGGCAACACAAAGCCAGCCACTCTGGGCTTGACCCCCAGCTCATCTACGACAGAGTCTATGGTGACGGGCAGGGTCGCTGCGGAGGAGGCTGTGGAGAATGCCACTGCCAGAGGACGACGCAGGCCGCGAAAGAGCTGGATGGGGTTGACCCCACCCAGGAGCCAACCCAACAGGGGCAGCATCACAAAGCCGTGCAGCCCAAGGCCCAAGAGCACCACAAAAACGTAGTCCTTGAGCGCCCACACTGCGTCAAAGCCCTGGAGCGCAACCACCTCGGCCAACAGCGCAAAAACACCAATGGGGGCAAGCCACATCACCCACGCTGTCAGGCGCATCATGGCCTGGTTCAAGCCCTCAAAGAACCGCGCGACGGGCTTGCCTGCATCTCCGAGAGTGGACGTCACAGCACCCAGGAGCAGACCAAAGCTAAGGATCGCGAGCACATCACCTTGGGCCAGTGACTGAAAGGGATTCTTAAAAGTGTTCTTCAGCATCTCCAAGAAAAAGGGGCCAAACTCGTGACCGACCAAATTTTCGGGGGGCTGGCCCAGGTCCAAGTTGACGCCATCGCCAGGATTAAAGATATTGACCAGGACCAAACCCAAGGCCACAGCCAGGGCCGTGGTGGTCATAAAATAGAGCAGGCCCTTGCCTGCCAAACCGCCCACCTTGCGAATGTCTCCCAGATTCACCACGCCCACAACCATGGAGGCCAACACCAGAGGGTAGATGATGACCATCAGCAGTTGCTTGAAGAGCACGCCCGTCCAGGAGAACCAGGGCAGTGCGCTCAGCAGAAAGGGACTGCGTTGAGCCCCCCAGCCGTACAGCAACGCCAGCACCATGCCAGCGAAGATCAAGAGGGTCAGGACAAGGTCGCGCTTGCGCTCAGAGGTCATAGACATGCGCCCATCATGCCCTACTTGCCGATACAAAACCTGCTGAACAGGGCATCCAGCACAACCTCGCGGGTATCTCGGCCCGCCAGCTTGTCCAAGCGCTCCAGGGCCCCGTACAACACCTGGGCGGCCACAGCCACACCCATCGGGCCGAGCAGAGCCTGATGGGACTCGCGGCAGGCCTCGGCCACACCCAAGAGTAGGTCCCGCTGACGCTGGCTGGCGATGATCAAGGACGCGGTGCCAGGCTCCTCTTGAACCAAGGCTTGCGCAATGGCTTGACCCAGCTCAGGCACGCCCTCTCCGGTGGCTGCGACGGTGGGAAGGAGAGGAAGTCCATCCACCTCAGAGTGAGCCCCCGGGCGATCCATATGGTTCCCCACGACCAGTCGTCTGCGCCCTTTCGTTCGCTCAAGGACAGCACGGGCCCGCTTGGGCTCATGGGCAGGTACCACCACAATGACCAACTCAGCGTCGGCTCCCAGGCGCTCGGCCAGCGCCATTCCGGCGGCCTCGATCTCCCCGGGGTTGTCCCGCTCCCCCGCAGTGTCCAGCAACGTCACAGCCACCGCACCCAGACGCACCCGACGCTCCAAGACGTCCCGGGTAGTTCCCGGAATCTCGCTCACAAGGGCCCGCTCCGAGCCGCCGAGCGCATTGAACAAACTGGACTTTCCAGCATTGACCGGCCCCACCAAGGCAACGGTGGCGCCCTCCACCAAGATGCGGCCCGAAGCAAAGGTGTCCGCTGCACCTTGAGCCCGGGCTGCGATAGCCAAGAGCCCCTCCGCTAGGACCTCGTCTTCTTGCAGCGTCAGGTCCTGGGCCGGGTAGTCCAGGCGTGCCTCCAACTCAGCCAAGGCCTGGGTCAGATCACTGGCCAGGGTGTCGGCTAGCGAGAGCACCCCGCCACCCAAACCTTGCTGGGCAATGGCCAGACCGGCACTCGTCTGGGCATCGATGGCCTGCAAGACAGCCTCGGCCCGGGTCAGGTCCATGCGACCGTTCAGGAACGCCCTCCGGGTGAACTCACCCGGCTCTGCCATTCGGGCTCCGGCGGTGATCGCAGCCGCCAGAAGGCGCTCCACGATCAGTGGATTACCATGGCAGGACAACTCCACCAGCTCCTCGCCGGTGTAGCTACGGGGGCCAGGAAAATGGGTCAGTAGACCGGTGTCAATGGCACCAGATCCATCCTTAAAGTGAGCCAGCCGGGCCCTGCGGGGGGGCGGCCACCCTCCGGGTATCTTGGAGAGGGCCGCCGCCACAGCCTGGGCCTGTGGCCCAGAGAGACGAAGAAGGGCAACGCCGCCACGACCCCAGGGGGTCGCGCATGCGACAAGGGTGCCCTCCCGTGCGGATTTCACTCCTCGCCGGCGCCCTTGGCCGAAGCGCCGCTTGGGAAGAACTCGATCTGCTTGTAGGAGCCATCACCGATAGAGCGGGTGTCCACTCCATCGTGCTCACGCGCTTCGAGGTGGATGATGCGGCGGTCGTAGCCGTTGAGCTCCTTGCGCACGCGCTCCGCCTGTCCGGTCTCCATGACGCGGGCGATGATCTTCTGAGCCATGCGGCGCAGCTTCTCACCGTCACGGTCGTTTCCACGGCCACCACGGTCATCACGGTCGCGGCCACGGCCACCACGGTCATCACGGCCACGAGGGGCACGGTCATCCCGATCGCGTCCACGACCACGTCCACCGCGGTCATCACGGTCCCGGCCACGGCCACGGCCGCCACGGTCATCACGGCCGCCACGGTCATCACGGCCGCCACGGTCACGGCGCTCGCCGTCGTCCCGATCCTCACGCGCGCGCTTGTCAGCGATGTCGATCTTAAAGCTGAAGTCCTCATGGTCAGGACCCACAGCCATGTTCAGCATGTGCTCGATACCCTGAACGGTGCGGCCACGGCGGCCAACCAGACGGCCCGCGTCGCTCACATTCGAGAGCACCACGCGGCAGGTCTTGCCCTGGAGCCTGGCAGTGGTCTCCGCCTCAATCTCCAGGTGGCCCAGCAGGGTCTTTACCCAGCCAGTCGAGTCAGTCATGATCTCGACTTCGCCCATGTCACGGGCCCAAGCGATGATGCGGACATCATCTCGGGGCACCATGCCACCGCCGTCGTTTCGGAAGTAACTGACGTCTACCTCGTAGCGGATTGCGTCCTTGGGAACACCCAGGTCGGCTGCGGCGCCTATGACGGCCTTTTGCACGTCCTCGCCGATGGTGGTGACGGTCTGCGCGCCCTCCGGGGCGGCCTCGTTGTACTGCATCATGTTCAGCTCCGTTTCTACTTTGCGGCTAGCGTCGCTGGGGCACCCGGTGGGGGCTTGGCCAGGCGGCGTCGAATCACCCACATCTGCAAGAGAGAGAGGGTGATGTTGGTGGTCGAATAAATGGCGAGACCAGCAGGGAAGGTGAAGTAAAAGAACACGAAGATCAGGGGCATGAGCTTCATCATGCGCGCCTGGTTCGGGTCCATCCCTGGGCTGGTTGGGGTCATGCGCTGCTGGAGCAGCATCATGGTACCGACAATGGCCGGCAAAATGGCGAAGGGATCCACCACGCTCAGGTCCTTCCAGATGAGGAAGTCGGCGTGATAGAGCTCCGCAGTGTACAAAAGCACGGTGAAGAGGGCGAACCAGACGGGCATCTGGATCAGCATGGGCAAGCAACCCGACATGGGGTTGACGCCCTCCTTCTGGAAGAGCTTCATCTGCTCTTGGCCGGCCCGCTGGGGGTCATTCTCGTACTTCGCCTTGAGCTCCTTCACCTGCGGCTGAAGAGCCTGCATCTTCTGGCTGCTCTCAAAGCTCTTCTTGGTCAGGGGCAAAAACAGAACCTTGACCGAGACAGTGAGCAAAATGATGGCCAAGCCCCAGTTACCGACCAGGGAGTGAATCCAGATCAAGTACTGAAGCAACCAGCGGGCAAAAAAGCCAAAAAAGCCAAGGTCCACCGCTTGGTCTAGTTTTGAGCCCAGATCAGAGAGGGTCTGGATGTTGCGCTGGCCAGCGAAGATCTGGAAGTTCAACTCCTCGCTTTGGCCAGGCTGCAGGGTCTTGGTGCTGGAAACAAAGGCACCGTGGGTGCCTTCTTCAGCGCCAGCAAAGGCAAAGGTGCCCCACGCAGGTTGATCCATCACTGCAACAGAGAGGAAATAGCGGTCACCCACGCCGAACCAACCGACTTCGCCCTCAAAGGACTCAGGGCCGTCTTCGTCGATGTCCGTGATGTTCTCCAGGGTCTCCATATCGCCGTCTACGTAGCCAAAGGCTTGGCGCAGACTCTCGTAGCGGCTCATCATGCCGCCAGGCGCGGAGAGCTGGTCGTAGCTGCCCACCCAGAGCTCAGCGGCCACAGGGCCAGAGCTGGTGTTCTCCCAAAGCACCTGCACCGAGAGAACGTTGGGGTTCTCCGTGGCAGCCCAGGTCTTGGTCAAGCGCAGGCCTTCGGGGGTCGTGCGGGTCGCAATCCAGGGGCCGGAGCCCTGAAGGAAGTAATCGCCTTCAGACCGCGAAGGGCCGGTTCCAGCAGCCAAGATCACCGCATTCTCGGAGGTGATCTTCTCGGTACCAGGGTCCTCGCCGTACGGAGCGGAGAACCAATCCTTGAAGATACGCTCGCCTTGAATCGACTCCCAAGCGGCCAACCACACCGGGGTCACCTTGAGGGGACCTGGCACGTTGGGCAACTCAAGCTGCCGAGGCGAGCCACCATGAGAGGAAAGAGTGGCGTGAATCTCAGATGTCGCCAGAGCCAAGGTGCGCTCGGGCACGTCTTGAGCCACAGCCACCGGTGCAGCCTCCGCCACAACCGAGGACACCACTGCTTGAGCAGGATCCGGACCAACGATCTCGGCGACCGGCTCCACGACTGGAACAGGAGGCGCAAAGAAGCTCTGGTAAGCAAAGAAGATGCCCATGACCAGGGCCATGGCGATCAGCATGCGAGTGGATTCGCTGCTGTCCTTCTTGCGAATGGCCATTTAGTCCTCGACCGGGGGAACGGGATCCGTGCCCCCTGGATGGAAAGGGTGGCAGCGTGCAATGCGGGAGATGCTCAACCAAGTCCCTCTGGCCGGACCATGCACCCCGAGTGCTTCCAGTGCATACGCGGAGCAGGTGGGGAAGAAGCGGCAAGAAGGAGGCAAAAGAGGGGAGATCCACGCACGATATAAACGGATGGGAGCCTGGAGTACGGTGGAGAGCCACTTGCTCATGCACGACTTCCAGAGTTTTTCCCGCGAGGCTTTGGGTCTTGGCCCAAACGGCCGATGGCGTAACACAGGTCTTCGGAGAGCAGATCCAAGCCTGCGTCTGCTGCACGGGGCGAGGCAATCACAGCCACGTCCCAGCGCCCTTGAACGCTGTGCCGGTTGTGCCGAATCGCTTCGCGAAGCCAGCGCTTGACCCGGTTCCGTGCCACCGCATTGCCTACCTTCTTGCTGACCACCAAGCCGAAACGGCTCTGACTCTCACGTCCTCTGCTGTATAAAACGAGCAAGTGACGGGTGCGGACCTTGCGGCCCCGAGACTGGACCCTCCGAAACTCGGAGGAGACGCGTAGTCGAGCGTTCTTTGGCAGTCCAAGGACCTTGGGCTGCCCCATAAAATCAGGTGCGCTTCGTGCCGACGGTCACGGCCAGGCGGGTGCGACCCTTCGCGCGGCGACGCTTCAGAATCTTGCGACCCCCTGCGGTGGCCATGCGCGCCCGAAATCCGTGACTGCGCTTACGCTTGATGTTGCTGGGCTGGTAGGTGCGCTTCATTATGACTCCCGTGTGGCCTGAAGCTTAGGTTCAGGCGCTGGAGTTAGGAAGTTGGGACCACTGCAGGCTGCAGGCTAGTCCGAAAAAGGGGATCTGACAGATGGCTACAAGCCGGAGAGCCGACAGACAAGCCCGCCCTCCTAACCCATCCTTAGAGCCTGGGCAAGGTGGGCTCGCCCCGGCGATCGCCGATCTTATCGCAGGGAGGATCAGTACCTCACACCCCAAGAAGCCCAGGCCTTGAGAGAGGCCTTGTCCCAGCCCTCTCCAAGCTGATAGCGTCCGCTCCTCTTCCAGCTCTCGCTGGTGCTATCCGAGCAACACGCTCACCCTGAAAATTCCCTGATGGGAGCTCCGTGTCGATCCAGAATCTCTGGCAGGACGTTCAACCTCGCATCGAAGAGCGCATCGGTTCGCAGAATCACGAGATCTGGGTTCGACCCATCCGTGCCCTGGGCATGGACGGCGACGAGCTCGAGCTCGAGGTTCCCAACCGGTACTACTCAGACTGGGTGCGGGACAACTACCAGCAGATCTTCATGGAGGAGCTTGCTCGGGCCTTTGGCAAGCCACTCCGCCTGCGCTTTACGGTTGAATCTGAGCGCCAAGCCAGCCCAAAGACGACCTCGCAGGCGCCACAATCCCGTAGTCAGCCAGCTGCCCAAACCCTCCGAACGCCCGAGCGCAGTCGCTTGCCGCGGGACAAAACCTTCGACAACTACGTGGTCGGAGCCTGCAACAAGTTCGCCAACGCCGCAGCCCTTGCTGTCGCGGACTTTCCAGGGCAAAACTACAATCCGCTCTTTGTTTTTGGTGGGACAGGTTTAGGCAAGACTCACCTTATGCAAGCCATCGGCAACCGCATGCTGCAAGCGCGCTCTAACTCAGGGGTGATCTACACCACCGCCGAAGACTTCGTGAACGACATGATTCGAGCCCTGCGTTTCAAGAAGATGGACGAATTCCGAAATCGCTACCGAGACAGCGCGGACATGCTCCTGATCGACGACATCCAGTTCCTCTCGGGGAAGGTGCGCAGCCAAGAAGAGTTCTTCCACACCTTCGAGTCCCTAAAGCTGGCCGGCAAACAGGTCGTGCTGACGTCGGATGTTCTGCCCCGGGAGATCGAGGGTCTGGAGCCTCGCCTTCGCACCCGCTTCGAAGGAGGTCTGCTGGCAGATGTGCAGGCCCCGGACTTGGAGACGATGGTGGCCATCCTCCAGGCCAAAGCAGAGGCCATGCGCTTGCCTGTTGGACATGACTGCGCCCTGTGGATCGCCTCCCGAGTAAGCGGAAACGTGCGCGAGCTGGAGGGAGCTATCAACCGCTTGGCGGCGCTCGGCAGATTCTATGGCGACGCCATCACAGTGGACTTTGCCAAACAGCACCTGAGCAACCTCTTGGTCCAAACCCCAGAAGCAGTGAGCCCTGAGCGGATCATCCAAGTGGTCGCACGCTACTTCAACATCAAGATCAGCGATCTAAAGGGGCAGCGCAAGCTCAAGGGGATCGTACAGCCCAGACAAATTGCCATGTTCCTGGCCCGCCAACACACCGACCTGTCTTTTCCAGACCTGGGTCGGGCTTTTGGAGGTCGCGACCACAGCACTGTGCAGCACGCTTGTAAGAAGATTGGTGGTCTGGCCAAGAGCTGCCCGGACATGCAAAACCACCTGCAGACTTTAGAGCGCAACCTGGGTCTGGCCCAATGATCCGACACCCTGAGAGCTCAAGAATCTCCCAGCCAGCGACCCAGAACCTGGGGAAAAGGCTGCGGACAGCTAGGGCAAAGCTCTGTGGGCTCGGGTATGGAAGATCTGCGGACAACCTCTGCTTCTGCACCTCGAGTAGAATCCCACTGGTTGCCAACAGGAATCCCCTTGGGATCCATCCCCAGGTTCACTTTCATTTTTCACTGTGGGATCAACCTCTTAGAGGCATTTCCCCAGTATCAATAGACAACGATCGATCTACTACTTGATCGATCTAGATCAGATCATAAAAGCCATCTAAGCGGAGCTGCCTGGTCATGGAGCTGTACATCGATCGCGACGCCTTCTTGGGAGGACTCTCTCGCGTCCAAGGCATTGTTGAGCGTCGCAACACGCCAAATCCCATTCTTTCGCACGTCCTCTTGCAGGCCTCTGAAGGACGCCTACGTTTGACAGCCACCGACACGGAGATGGCTTTTATTGGAGATTTCCCGGCCAACGTGGTGACCCCCGGGGAGATCGCCATTGATGCCTCGAGTCTTTTTCAGATCGCCAAGGTGTTGCCAGACCAGACCGCCCACCTAAGCTTAGGGGGTCAGAATCGGGTCGAAGTCACCTCTGGTAGCGCCTGGTACAAGGTTAAGGGTCTACCTGGAGAAGACTTTCCTCCTCTGCCCGACTTTGACGGACGCAGCACCCTGAAGCTGCCTGCTGGCAAGCTCAAGTGGCTGATTGACCAGACGGGCTTTGTCGTTTGCACAGACGACAACCGCTACGGCATCAACGGCGCTCACTTGGAGATCGTTGACGGTGCCGATGGCACACGCATGCTGCGTATGGTTGCCACCGACGGCCACCGGCTCTCTTATGCCCAGATCCCCTTTGACGGTGAGCTCGGTATGCCAGCTCGGATGCTGATTCCGCGCAAGGCCTTGGGTGAGATGAAGAAGCTTTGTCGGAAGGAGAGTCAGATCTTGGAGCTGAGCTTCGGCGAGTCTGCCGCGCTGATCACCAGTGAGAGCGAGCGCTTTTACTTTCGATTGATCGACGGAGAGTTCCCCGACTATCGACAGGTGGTACCCACCTCTTGGCAACGCCGAGCGGTGGTCATGCGCGAGGTCCTCAACAGTGCACTGAAGCGCGTGGCAGTTCTGGCTCAGGACAAGGCCCGTCCAGTGAGTTTCTCCTTTGAGCCCACTGCGGTGACCATCAGCTCCAGTCATGTGGATCTGGGAGACGCCCGCGAGGTGGTGCCTATGGAGCTCGAGGGCGATGCCTTGGCCATCGGGTTCAACATTCGCTACTTCCAGGAAGTGCTTGGGACTCTGACCGCCGAGCGCATCGTGCTGGAGTTGGGTGATGCCCTGAGCCCGGCCTTGGTGCGGGAGCCTGACAGCGAAAATGCGTTGTTGATCGTCATGCCGATGCGCCTGGACTGAGTTCGGGTGCGCCTTACCGAGCTGGGGCTCAGCGATTTCCGCAACCTGCCCCAGGTGCACATCGATACCGATGCGCCCTTTGTGGTTTTCCATGGGCCCAACGCCCAAGGAAAGACCAACCTCTTGGAGGCCATCTACGGCTTGGCCACGCTCAAGAGCTTTCGTACCACTCGGGTACGAGAGTTGATCCGCTGGGGTTGTACCCACGCCCAGGTGCGTGGGACGGTCGACGACGAACAGCTCACCCGCCACTTCAAGCTCCACTTGGATCCCAAAGGACGCCGGGGCGAGGTCGATGGCAAGGCTCCAAAGGCATTGGGGTCTTATTTCGAGGGCATTCGTGCGGTGCTGTTCTGTCCTCAGGATGTGGCCATCGTGCGCGAGGGGCCGGAGATTCGCCGTCGCTTCATCGACCGGGCCGCCTTCACCGCCTCCGCCAGCTTTCTGGATGTGGCGATGGGTTTCAGACGCCTGCTCAGCCAGAAGGGAGCCCTGCTACGTCAGGAGGTGCCGGACCCCATCCAGCTTGATGTCTTTGATGCTCAGCTGGCCCTGGCTGGAGCTCGGCTTGTTGAGCGCCGAAGGGCGGTGATCGAGGAGCTTAAGGACCCCTTCGTGACACTGCATCAACGGATCTCAGGTCACGGGGATGCGACTCTGCGCTATCGCACTGCACTGGGAGCAGGCACTCGTGAGGACTTGGTGGGTCGCTACAGCGAGTTGCTCGCGGAAAGTCGAAAGGATGAGGTTCGACGGGGCATGAACTTGGTGGGCCCGCAGCGAGATGAGCTGGTGTTGCGCATCGATGACCGACCGGCGCGTGCCTACGCCTCCCAGGGCCAAACTCGCTCGGTGGTTTTAGCCCTTAAGCTGGCTGAGTTGCTCGCTGCACGGGCCAGGGGCGCACGTCCGCTCTTTTTACTTGATGATCTGTCCTCTGAGCTGGACCGCTTTCGAAGAGGCAACCTGGTGGGACTCTTGGAGGAGCTGGAGGTGCAAGTCTTCGTCACCACGACCGACCCTTCCCTGGTGCTTTCTGGTGCGCAGGGACAGGTGCTTAACTACGCGGTGAAAGACGGTGCGGTTGGGGGTGCAGAGCACGCCTCGACGCATTAGTTTCGAAGGGTTGAAGCGCGCGTTGTCGTGCCTGGATTCCACGATCCAGCCTTCATTCCCCTTCCCCCCGCCGCGGAGCCTTTCCAGATGAGCACTGACGAGACCACCACCCCCGCCGAATACGGCGCTGGAAACATCACGGTTCTCGAAGGCTTAGAGGCCGTACGCATGCGGCCAGGGATGTACATCGGGGACACCCACGTCCGCGGACTGCATCATCTGGTCTACGAGGTCGTCGACAACTCCATCGATGAGGCCCTGGCAGGCCACTGCTCGAAGATTACGGTCATTCTGCACACCGACGGCAGTTGTTCGGTTCAAGACGATGGCCGAGGAATACCCGTGGGCATGCACCCAAAGTTGGGTCGCCCTGCAGCCGAAGTGGTGCTCACCGTGCTGCATGCAGGCGGCAAGTTTGACTCGGACTCCTACAAGGTCTCTGGCGGTCTGCACGGCGTGGGCGTGAGCTGCGTGAACGCGCTCTCCGACAGCCTGATTCTGGATGTGTGGCGCGATGGCGGCCACTGGCACCAGTCATACGCCTGCGGTGTTCCCCAGATGGATCTCAAGCGCATGGGGGACTCCGATGAAAGGGGAACCCGCATCCGCTTCCATCCCGACAGCACCATCTTTGAGGTTCACTCCTTCCAGATGGAGATTCTCTCCAAGCGTATGCGGGAGATGGCATTTCTGAACCCCGGCGTGCGCATCGCCTTGGTGGATGAGCGCAACGACAAGTCCGAGGAGTTTCACTACGAGGGCGGCTTGAGTGCTTTTGTGGAGTACCTGGCAGCCAACAAGACTGTGATCCACGAGAAGCCCATCCGAATCACTGGCGAAAAGGACGGAATCGAGGTGGACCTGGCTCTGCAGTGGACCACTTCCTACCAGGAGCAGTTGCTGGGTTTTGCCAACAACATCAACACCGTCGAGGGGGGTACCCACGTCTCCGGGTTCAAGGCTGCGCTGACTCGGTCCATCAATGTGTACGCTCAAGCGGAGAACCTGCTCAAGTCCAAGGACGCGAACATCACCGGCGATGACTCCCGAGAAGGAATCATTGTGGTGCTCTCGGTCAAGCATCCGGATCCACAGTTCGAGGGACAGACCAAGAGCAAGCTGGGAAACTCCGAGGTCAAGGGCCTTGTCGAGAGCGTGGTCAACGAAAAGCTTGGCGAGTTCTTCACCGAGAATCCACGGGTCGCCAAGGAAATCATCCGAAAGGCGCTCGAGGCCAGTCGTGCCCGGGAAGCTGCCCGCAAGGCCCGTGACCTGACCCGACGCAAGAGCGTGCTGGACGGTGGCGATCTGCCAGGAAAGTTGGCCGACTGCCAGGAAAAGAATCCAGCTCTCTGCGAATTGTACATCGTGGAGGGTGACTCCGCGGGTGGTTCGGCCAAGCAGGGGCGAGACCGAAAGTACCAAGCTATTTTGCCGCTCCGAGGCAAGATTCTGAACGTGGAGAAGGCTCGCTTCGACAAGATGTTGGCCAACAACGAGGTGAAGAACATCATCTCGGCCTTGGGCACCTCCATCGGCGAGGAGTACAACTTAGAAAAACTGCGCTACGGTCGAATCATCATCATGACAGACGCAGACGTGGACGGGTCCCACATCCGTACTTTGCTGCTGACCTTTTTCTACCGGCAGATGCGTCCATTGGTGGAACGCGGTCACCTGTACATTGCCCAGCCGCCGCTCTACAAAGCCAAGCGTGGCAAAAAAGAGCAGTATCTCAAGGACCACGGGGCTCTGCAGGAGTTCTTGTTGGACCAGGGTGCCCGCAATCTTGTGATCAGCGATGGCGAGAACCAGGTCACGGGCGATGAGCTGCTCACCTTGGTGCGTATGATTGGCCGCTACGAGGAACATCTGGAGAACCACACCCGGGACTCCGACGAGGCGGTCATGGATGCTTGGCTCTACATTGATGGTCCCTCCACCGGTTCAAGCGAAGAGGCCTTAAATTCCCGCATTCCGGATCTGCGCAACCGTTTGCAAGTGGCCAACCCCGACCTGTACCTGGAAAAGGTGGAGGTTCTGCACAACGAGCAATCCGGTGGCTATGCGCTGTTGGTCGACAGCTTCCAGGCTGGCCGCCCCCGGTCCACCCGGCTGGGCGCAGGGATCAACGAGGGCAGCGACACCGCCGCTATGCGTACCTTGGCTGTGCAGCTTCGCGAGAAAACAGAACTGCCGGTCCATCTGGGCGAGGAAAAGTTGAGCACCTGGGCTGCAGTCTTGGACCGCGTGCTGTCCGTTGCTCAAAAGGGCTACGACATCCAGCGCTACAAGGGCTTGGGTGAGATGAACCCCGGTCAGCTCTGGGAGACCACTATGGATCCCGAGGGCCGTAGTCTGCTTCAGGTCAACATTGGTGACGCCATCGAGGCTGACGCGATGTTTACCGTGCTCATGGGTGATGAAGTGGCTCCGCGGCGCCGCTTCATCGAGGACAATGCCCTGAACGTTCGCAACTTGGACGTATAGGCGGTTAGGGCGCTGCGTCCTTATAGTCGCACGCTCCCAGGCATTGACCTCTGGATCCGTTAAGGCTTGAACTGTGACGCAGCAGGCATTCGACATCGCCGATCTGATCTTTGGCAAGGTCGTTCTCGTCACCGGAAAGGGCGGGGTCGGTAAGTCGTCGGTCACCGCTGCCTTGGGGCGGCTTGCTGCCGCACAAGGCCGCCGGGTGTGCTTGGTCGAGGCAGATTCTCAGCAGAGCGTTCTCGCTGGAATCTTTGGTACGCCGGTTGGTTACGAGCCCAAGCAGGTGGCGGAGAATCTCTATGCCTGCAACGTGACTTGGTACGAGGCACTGCACGACTGGGTCGAGCGGGTGGTTCCTTCCAAGCGCATTGTGGACATGATCTTGGACAACCGGCTGGTGCGCTTGTTTTTGGACGCGGTACCTGGCAACCGCGAGGTGGTGACGCTCTCTAAGATCACCTGGTTGAGCGAAGAGTTCGACTTGGTCATCGTGGACTTGCCAGCCAGCGGTCACGCCACTGCGCTGATGCAGTCTCCTCAGCGCACGATGCGCCTCTTCAACGTGGGTCCCTTGTTTACCCGCAGCCAGGAGAGTCAGGCGCTGCTTGAGCACGCGCGCACCCACCTGGTGCTGGTGGCCCTGCCCGAGGAGATGGTGGTCAACGAGACCGTCGAGACCTGGCAGACCTTGAACAAAGGCGTCCCTGGGTTGAGCGTTCCATTGGTCATTCTGAATCGGGCGAGCCGGCCCACCTTGGGTGTCGATGAGATCGCGCTCTTGGATCGCTTGAGCGCCGCGGACCCGCAGGGTCCCATGGCTGAGCTGCTGTTGGCTGGCCGCTGGGAGGCTCGCTTGGAGGACGCTACTGGGCGGGCCATTGAGCAGATCGAGGAGCGGATTGGGGTCAAGCTCATCGATGTACCGCGCCTGTCTCAAGCCGAGGGTAGCGATGCCTTGGTGCGTGCATTGGCTTCGGCCTTGGCCAGAACCAGTGAGCGCGGTTTGAAGGGGCGGTCATGACCCCCCGCCAGGTGGTCTTGGACGGTAGGCGTCTGGTGGTGTGCGTCGGTAGCGGCGGCGTGGGCAAGACGACCTCGGCGGCGAGCATGGGTCTGTGGGCTGCCATGCAAGGCAAGAAGGTTCTGGTTCTCACCATCGATCCTGCGCGCCGACTCGCCAACTCTTTGGGCCTGACCGAGTTCGGAAACGACGAGCGACGCATCGATTTGAGCGACGTGGATGTGGTAGACGGCGGCCAACTCTGGGCCATGATGCTGGACACACAGACCACCTTCAACGAGCTCATCGTGCAGATGGCGCCGAACCAAGAGACCGCCCAGCGCATCCTGGACAACCCCATCTACCAGACCATGTCCGACACCTTCGCAGGTAGCCAGGAGTACATGGCCGCCGAGAAGCTGCACGATGTGGTGAGCACCGGCCGCTACGACTTGGTTGTACTGGACACTCCCCCGGTCAAGAACGCTCTGGATTTTTTCGAGGCTCCCGGGCGCCTTTCCCGCTTCTTTGATCGCCAAGTCATTAGCTGGTTCTTGAATCCCCCCAAGCGCACCGGTTTGTTGGGGAGCCTTAAGCAGGGCACGTCCACCGTGATCTGGAAGATGCTTGGCTATGTTTTTGGCCATGATTTCCTGGAGGATCTCTCGGATTTCCTGCTGCTCTTCCAGGACATGTACGAGGGCTTTCGCGAGCGCCACCAGATGGTTCTGAAGCTGTTTCGCTCCCAGGAGTGCAGCTTCGTCACGGTCTGTGCCCCCACAGAACCCTCGGTGGAGGTGGCCGGCTTCTTCTCCAAGGAACTCTCCCAGCGCAGCTACTCCCGTGGAGGAACGGTGGTCAACCAGGTGCATCTCTGTGGAGATGTGGTCTTGGATCCCCAGGTTTTGTTGGGCGAACAGGCCAAGGAACTCTCCCAGGATCTTCAGGATTGGACCGCTGCCAGCTTGGTGGCTCGCTTGGGGGCTGCCCACCGACGCTTGCGGGCTCTGGCTGCCGGAGAGCGTCTTCTGATCCAGAAGGTTCAGAGTTTTTCGTCCGGCTTCTTGTTGGAGATCCCCCGGCTGGAGGGCGAGGTGAACGATCTGAAGGGCTTGGCTCGAATCGCCAGCATCCTTTTTGATGACGCTTCAGTCTCCACAGACTCTTGATAGCACTCTAATGGTTAAGCGGCTAGTCCCTCGGCTTGGATCGGAGTCCCTGTGCGTGCCTTGTTTGCCACCCCCTTGCTTAGTCTCTGCTCCCTGTTCTTTAGCGGGGCTGCCGTAGCGGCCCGTCCAGCTGCAGAACCCCAAGTGCGTCTACATGCCGGACTGTCCCTGGTCCAAGCCCCTTTGCCGGTGGGATTCAGCATAGGTTTTGACTCCCGCGTAGGCCGAAACCTGGCCTTGGATGCAGGTGTTTTTGGCTCTATGCCAGGTGAGCTAGAGACCACTTCAGACCGGACCACGTCGCGGGATCATTTTCGCCTTCGCCATGGTCTCTACACCATGCCCGGCTTGCGCATCCCCCATCCACAGCCTCGTAGTTTTCGCTGGGATGTGTACGTTCGCGGCGGTCCTGGCGTGGTTTGGACCGAGGATACTTGGGAACGCACGCCGAACAATGTGGCTGGACAGATGGATCCTGCGGCATTCGCAGGCGTGGACGGTGTGATCGTGAAGAACGCGGTGGGTCTGCGCGTGGGTGCGCGCACGGCGTTTACCAGCGTCTACGATTCCCAGCTTCAGTCTGACCAGTTCTTTTGGGCCCCTCAGTACAACCTGGAGCTGGTCTACCAGTTCGGTGTCAAGGGCAAGGTCAACTAGCGGGTGCTTAGGGGATCGCGCGTCGGACCAAGCTCATGCGCATGCGTTCTTGGCCGGAGACAGTCTGTACCATGTGCACGGGCGGCCCTGCGATTCCCTGGGCAAACTCGTAGACGCTGACTGTGTCGCCGGGCTCGCGCACGGTGTAGCGGGTGCAGTCGAAGGTGCCTGCGGGCACGGTCACGGCGACACCCTCCTGGCGGGTAGTCATCTGCGCTGGAAACTGGGAGTGGGTGGCCAGTTCGGCCCAGGAATGGGTGCGCTCGGTGGACTCTCCTGCTGCGCTCGCTGGGCCGTAGCGGATGGTGGTCTGTTCAGGGTCCGCCGCTAACACCTCCCACTGCACGTCCTGGCTCTCCATGCCCATCACCGCCAAGCCGTCTCCGAGGGTGGCTGTGGTGGCCGTGCGAAACACCAAGGTGGTGCCTACTGGCATGGCCATCCGAATTGCATCGGCGCTGAAGTGGGGAGGAAGAAGCTCGTCGCGGAGCACTGGCTCCGGTGTCCGTGCCACATCGGTCGCGGATGCGTCCTGCTGGGACGCTTGGGGTTCCACGTCGCTGGTTGCATCCGAGGACAGGGTGGCGCAGGCCAAAAGCAGCAAGATCATACCGCCACCCTATCTCAGACTGGGGCTCACTCCGAGAGCTGAGCTCCGCTCGCGTCGAGTACCTCGCCGTCGATCACGACGGGCGCCTCGTCGGCTGCTTCCGTTGCCGCATCGGCAGCGGGCTCAGCGGCCGGCTCAGCGGCGGGCTCTGGGTGCGGTGCCGCCTGTGGACTCACGCCCAAGGCTTGCGCGGCCAGGGTGCTCAGGACCTGCAGGCGCTGAACCAGACCCACGGGGTCGCGCACTTCGCCTTCTACCAAGCGGGCCTGATCCAGGAGCAGCCAAGCCAGGGGCTCCGCCTCGGACTTGCGGTCATCCTTGTGGAGTTGATCCAGGGTGCGCACCAGGGCGTGGCTGGGGTTGATCTCCAGGATCCGCTGGGCCGCAGGCAAAGCCTGGTTCAGCTGACGCATGATCCGCTGCATGTTGTTGGATACGCCAAACTGGTCGTCCACCAGCACTGAGGCGGAATTCGTTAGGCGGTTGGACGTGCGCACCGAGCTGACCTCGCCTTCGAGAATGGTGCCGATCCAGCCGGCTAGGTCCTCGCTCACGTCGGGCGTCGTGGTGTCATCGTCGCCCAAGTCCACCTCTCCTCGAGAGATGCTCACCAACTTTTTGTCCTGGAAAGTCTCGATGGATGGGAAGGCCCACTCGTCCACCGTGTCCCAACTCAAGAGCACCTCGATGCCCTTGCGCTTGAAGGCTTCCAGGTGGGGGCTGCGGGAGACCGCAGCGTGGTCGGTACCCACCAGGTAGTAGATGGTGTCTTGGTCCTCGCTCATCGCTTCCACGTACTGGGCCAGGCTGACTTGGCCACTCGCGTCATCGGAGCGGGTTGAGTTGAAGCGCGCCAGGGTGATCAGGCGCTCCTTGTCCTTGGAGGAGCTCACGTTGTGCAGTCCCTCCTTGATCACGCCGCCAAAGGCTTCCCAGATCCCGGTGTAGGCCTCGGCGTCTTTTTTGGCGATGCTCTGTAGGTGACGGAGCACCTTGGAAGTGAGCTGGCTTCGCAGCTTGTCGACGGTGGCGGTCTGCTGAACCAGCTCGCGGGAGACGTTGAGCTGCAGATCCTCGGTGTCGACCACGCCGCGTATGAAGCGCAGGTAGTCGGGCATGAGGAAGGCTGCCGCATCGTCGATGAGCACGCGGCGGGCATAGAGCTTGATGTCTCGGCGGCCGTCGGCATGGTTCATGTCGTGGGGGGCGGCGCTCGGAACGTAGAGCAGTGCCTTGTACTGGATTGGAGCATCCGCGCTCCAGTGCAAGTGGGTGGCCGGTGGCATGAAGTCGCCGGAGATCTGGCCGTAGAAGGTGTTGTACTCTTCGTCATCGACTTCTGAAGGGGAGCGGGTCCAGAGGGCCTTGGGCTCGTTGGCTTGGTCCTCGCCTACAAAGATGGGGTAGCCCACAAACTCGCTGTAGCGCTTGACGATTTCCTTGAGGCGGGCCTCGTCCAGGAACTCCTCGGAGTCTTCCCGAAGGTGCAGGATTACGTCCGTTCCACGATCTCCACGCTCGCCCTGGGAGATGGTGTATTCGGTGGTGCCATCGCAGGTCCAGATCACACCGGGGCTGTCCGGGTGCCCCGACTGGCTGCGCACTTCCACCCGGTCAGCGACCATGAATGCGGCGTAAAAACCAACACCGAACTGGCCAATCAGGTTGTGCTTTTGCTCCTTGAGCGCCTCGGCGAAGGCCTTGGTGCCCGAGCGCGCGATGGTGCCCAGGGAGTCGATGGCCTCGGCGTGGGTCAGGCCCACTCCGTTGTCGCTCAGGGTAATGGTGCGGTTCACGCTGTCCACGCGAATGTCGATGCGGGGTTCACCGGCGGCAGCGACGAAATCCTGCTCTTGGAGTGCGACCACGCGGGCTTTGTCCAAGGCATCGCTTGCGTTGGAGATCAGCTCCCGCAAGAAGACTTCGCGCTCGGAGTAGAGGCTGTGGATCACCAAGTCCAGGAGCTGGCGGACTTCGGCGTTGAAGGGAAGGGTCTTGGACTCGGACATGGCATTCTCTCGCTGTGCCCGCTCAGATAGAACCCAGAAGCGCGTCGTCAAGTCATTGGTGGAGGTCAGGACTCAAGCCCGGAGCACTCGACCTGCTGTACGCGCAGATGCAGCGAGAAATCCGGGTCTTCTCTATGGGTTTTAAAGACCCCAGACTGCGCTGGCGCACCTTGGGCACACCTTGCTCTGGCCTATCCGCACAGCGAGGGGAAGTCCTAACGCTCTAGGACTTCCCATACCCCAGGCTCTATCTCCACGACCAGCCGCAGGATTTCGCCGTCACTGCGCCAGTCGGCCACCCGGCCCGGCAGGTCCTCGCAGCCTGCTTGGGTGCAGACCTGAGCCCCCTGAATCCAGGTGGGCTCTCCGGCCAGCCACTGCGGAGGCAGATCCAAGCTGATTTCGGTCGACGAGGCCACCACGCTGGCCCTGGACCACACCAGACCGCCATCGGTGGAGGTCGTCAGGATGAGGTCCACTCCGCCCTCTCGGTGGGCCAAGACCAGCAGCTTTAGGACGCCTTGGTCTTGGGTCAGGGTGGGCCAGGCGTGTCGCCAGGTTCCGGTCAG
>Ga0055584_100001844_pt1 | contig 20847 bp, 21 predicted proteins | sample OSDHelmetaG_FD_58716 | JGI IMG/M metagenome (GOLD analysis project Ga0055584, IMG submission 58716) | Pelagic marine sediment microbial communities from the LTER site Helgoland, North Sea, for post-phytoplankton bloom and carbon turnover... | ecosystem: Environmental > Aquatic > Marine >...
CTAGCCTGTTTCGCCGTGGCCGGACGCGGTAGAATAGCCCGACCCGATAGAAAGGCGTACCATGATCGAAGCCATGTTGGAGCACGCTCTGGCTGGACGCATCCGTCCGGCGAGCGCACCGTTTGAATCTGCATTCGATGGCCACTGGCATACGGAACGCCTGGGCCACCACGAACCGGTAGTCAGCGCGCTGCGCGGCGGCCTGTTGTCGGACCGGCTGGCATGGGTGTTCGCAGCTGGCTACCAAGCCGCGATCCGTGTGATATTTCCGGACGTTCATCCCGAAGGCTGGGCCGCCTACTCAGCCGCTGAGGATGCGGAAAATTTGGCAGATCGGCCCGGCACACGCATCACCCCAACCGCAGACGGTGGCTGGACCATCTCTGGTCACAAAAGTTGGATTGGCGGTTCGCGGCGGGTCAATCATCTGATCGTCACTGCCCGCGGCATCGGCAGTGAAGCACCAGACGTTACCGTTCGTGTTGATGCTCGTGCGCCCGGCGTCCTGATCAGCCATCGCGACGCGCCTGGCTTTCTCAGCGAATTTAGCCAGGGCTTTGCCAATTTTGATGCGGCCCCGTGCAGTGCGCCGTCGCCCTGGCCATTTGATGAGGTCCGCAGGTTCAGCCGGCTGGAGGCACGCTTCGTCATGCTATCTGGCGCCGCGTTCTTGATGGGCCACACCGAAGACCCAGACGCCAAGCAGGATTTCATCCCCCTAATCTTGGCCTTGGCAGAAACCTGCCGCAACGACGCCATTGAGCCAAGAACCATGGCCGCAATCGACAAAGTCTTTCAGAAATCAGTGGCGCGGTTCGAGGCGAACACAGATTTGGCACACTGGCCAACTTGGGATGCTGACCGACGCCTGCTGACCATGTATAGTGCCCGCATCCAACGTCGTGCCGCTCGCGCCGCCGAAGTATAAGCGCTCAACACAGGAGCCAACGCTCATGAATGACCTCGCTTCCACATTCAGCCTCGATTATTCCCGGGACGGGTTCGTGTATCCGGTCGATATCCTCACGCCAGCCGAAGCCAAAGTCCTTCGCGATGATCTGGAGGCGGGTGAGGCGGCATTGGCCGATGATCCGGCAAAACGCGCGCTGCTGCGTGGATATCCGGCCCGGCTGCTGCCCAGCTATTACGACCTTGTGAACCATCCGAAGATGATCGCGGCAGCCAAGGCCGTATTGGGTCCGGATGTGATGGTCTGGGGGTCGGGCCACTTCATCAAAGAGGCCAACACCACCAGCTATGTCAGTTGGCACCAGGATCTGACCTATTGGGGTCTGGACAAAGCGGAGGAGGTAACCCTCTGGGTAGCACTGTCTCCCGCGACGGTGGCGAGCGGCTGCATGCGCTTTATCCCCGGCACCCATCGTGAGCAGATCGTGCCGCACACCGACAAATTCGCTGACGATAATCTTCTGACCCGCGGCCAGGAATTAGCGGTTGAGGTGAATGAGGCGGATGCGGTCGACGTCGTGTTGCAGCCGGGTCAGGCCTCTGTCCACCACGGCCATTTGTTCCATGCCTCCGGCCCGAACACCACGAATGACCGCCGCATCGGTGCCGCCATCCGCTATATCGTGCCCAGCATGAAGGCGCGCTCTGGCCCGGAAACTGAAATGTTCCTGGTGGCTGGCGAGGACCGCTATGGCCACTTCACCCTGGTCGATGGTCCGAAAGAGCGGATGGCCGAGGCCGATTTCGCCCGGGTCGCTGCTGACAACGAACGGCGCAGTGCGATCCTGTTTGATGGCGCAGAGCAGGTTCGCGCCCCTAGGCAGTAGACTATGAAATTCGCCGCCATCGCCGATATCCACGGCAATTGTCTGGCGCTGGAGGCGGTTCTGGCCGACATCGCGGCGTTGGGGATCACCGATGTCGTCAATCTGGGCGACCATGTCAGCGGGCCACTGGAGGCGAGGCGAACCGCTGACCTGTTGATGGCGCGCGATTTCGTGTCGATCCGAGGGGATCAGGACCGGCGTTTGGTCGAGCTGGCGGCAAAGGGGCCGGATGCATCACGCCGGATGGATTTCCTTGAGCTTGAGCCCCATCACTTCGAATGGATGGCCAGCCACAAGCCGACTTTGCTCTATCGTGACGAGGTGTTCCTCTGCCATGGCACACCACGGGACGATGCCGCGTACTGGCTGGATGCTGTCAGTAACAGCGGAATTGTCAGCCTGGCGCCGATCGAGGCGATTGAGGCGGAGGCTGTGGGCGTGGAGGCGTCATTGATGCTGTGCGCCCACAGTCATCTCCCAAGGGTCGTGCGGTTGCGGGATGGACGCATGGTGGTCAACCCTGGCAGTGTTGGTCTGCCCGGTTACGAATATGCCAATCCCGTGCCGCACGTCGTCGAAGCCGGCACGCCGGACGCCAGCTATGCCGTTTGCGAGCGCAGCCACGCCGGTTGGTTCATCGCGATTCGCCATGTGCCCTACGACAATCAGGCTATGGCGGCTATGGCGACGCGGAACGGCATGCCGGCCTGGGGCAGCGCCCTGGCCACCGGTTGGATTCGCTAGAGCATCTTCCGATCAAATTGAATCGATATCGCGATCAATTTGTCGGAATAAGATGCTCTAACTATTAGATTTATACCGCCGCTACAAGGTTTCCAACTTCCAACGCCCCTTCATCCCGAGTAGCCCGCATCGCGGGCGTATCGAGGGACGCAACCGCCCGCCTCTCAATACGGGCCTTTGGCCCTACTCGAGGTGAAGGGAGGGGGGAGGCGGGTGTAACTGCCTTTGGAATAATATCAATGGCAGCGGTTCCTGACTCACCGACCACCTCAGGCTGAAGGAAACTTGACGACAGGTCGATAATTCCCGCCTTTGGTCTTACTCCGCCGCTGCCTGTGTCTTCCACTCACCGAGCTTTGGCATGGGCAGGCCCAGCGTCTCGCGCAGGGTCGTGCCTGGGTATTCCTTGCGATAGATGCCGCGCTTCTGGAGTTCTGGCACCACGTGCTTGACGAAATCCTCGAACGAGCCGGGCAGCCAGGTTGGTGCAACCACGAACCCGTCGCACGCAGGCTCGTGGAAATATTCTTCCATCATGTCGGCGATTTCTTTGCCGGTGCCGACCCAAGGGTCGTCCATCCGGCCACGTCCAGTGACCTCCATGAAGTCGCGGGGTGTCGGGTTTTTGATACCCGCCACCTGGGTCACGCGATCACGCATCGCCTGCATTCCGGTAATGCCTTCCAACTCCTCGTCCGAGAACGGTTCGTCGATGCCCTTCTTCGCGAAGTCGTAGTTCAACGCTTCGGACAGCAGCGATAGCTGGTCCACCTCGTTCGGCAAGGTCTTGTAGAACGCAGCCTTGTCTTCTGCTTCCATCCGCGTTTCCGCGGTCATCGGATAGAAGATGTTGCAGAGCTTGAAATGGTCAGGATTGCGACCATTGGCGGCGCAATCGGCTTTCATCTGGGCATAGCCGGCTTTTGCCCGCTCCAGATTGTGCCAAGCTGTGAAGATCACCTCGCCCCAGCGCGAACCAAACTTCATGCCCCGGCCAGACGCACCAGCCTGGATCAGCACGGGATTGCCCTGCGGCGAGCGTGGCACGGTGAACGGTCCGCGGCTTTTGTAATATTGGCCCTCATAGTCCAGACGACGGATCTTGTCAGGGTCGGCGAACTTCATGTTCTCCTTGTCATAGAGAACCGCGTCATCATCCCACGAATCCCAGTGGCCGCGAACGATCTCCATGAATTCATCGGCGCGGTCATAGCGATAGTCGTGCGCCAGAACCCCGTCCCAGCCCCAGTTCTTTGCCTCATTGTCATTGACGCTGGTGACGATGTTCCAGGCAGCCCGGCCATGGGTCATCAGGTCGACAGTCTGAAACAGGCGGGCGACCTGGAAGGGGTTGAAATAGGTGGTGGACATGGTCGCACCCAGGCCCAAATGCTTGGTCGCCAGTGCCATCACGGTCATGCAGGTGACCGGGTCCATCTTCACGCAACGAATGCCGTTCTCGACTGTATGCGCATGGTCACCCATGTACATGTCCGGCATAGCAAGCCGGTCGTCGAAAAAGCCCATATCGAACTTGCCCTCTTCGAGGACTCGGCCGATGTGTTGGTAGTATTCCGGCGAATAGCTGTTGGTCCACGCATCTGGATGACGCCAGGCGGCGGGAATGGTGGTGCAGTTTTGGGCCTGCAGAAAGGCCACCAATGAGATTTGGCGCATGGGTGTATCTGTCCCTGATTGATCGCTGTGGTAGGCAATTGCTGTGACTCTACCGCTTTGCGCAGGAAGGGCAAAGCAAAAGCGCCGAGCTAAGGGGAGGGGAGGGGTAATCGTCGATTTGACGGATGATTGTCGGGCGTGACTCATTCGCAAATCCGAGGCACCATGTCAGCCAGCAACGACAATATTTGGCTCAATTCAGCTTAAGGAAACGCCCATGCCCCGCGCGCCCTCCACCCAAGGTGTTGAGATTGAATACGTAACCTTTGGCCCAGACGACGGCCCGGCGCTGCTGCTGGTCGGTGGCCTGGGCGTGCAAATCCCGTCCTGGTCCGAGCGACTGATCCAAGAATTGGCGGGTCGTGGCTTCCGCGTTATCGCCTATGACAACCGCGATTGCGGCCTCTCCACCTATTTCGATAGCTGGGGCCGCGCAGACATCGGTGTTGCCTTTAAACAAGCCCGCGCTAAGGAGGAGGTGAAAGCCCCCTACAAGCTTGAAGACATGGCCGACGATGGCGCTGCCGTGCTGGACCACCTCGGCATCAAAGAGGCCCACATTGTCGGCTCGTCGAACGGCGGCGCTATCGCCCAAATTTTCGCCTATCGCCACCGAGAGAAGACCGCGACCCTGGTCTCGATCATGGCGACCAGCGGACGTCGTGGCTTGCCGCGCCCCAGCGAAAAAGCCAACGAGTGGCTCGGCCGCCCGAAAAACCCCTCCGGCACGCGCGACGGTGCGATCCAGGAGGCGTTGGACGGCAACGACATTCTCGGCTCACCGGGTTATCCCCGCAATGACGAGACGCTGAAGGCCAAAGCCGGCATGCTCTATGACCGCGCGTTCTATCCAGACGGCGCGTCCCGCCACCTGTTGGCCTCCATCGCTAGTGCTGATGGCCGCGTGCCGCATCTGGCCAGCATCACCGCGCCAACGCTGGTAATCCACGGCAAGGACGATCCGCTAGTGCCCGTCGCTTCAGGCCAAGATCTGGCCGACACCGTAGAGGGTGCCGACATTCTGGTGATCGCCGGCATGGGCCATGAATACCCGGACGCGGTTTGCGGCCGCGTTGCCAGCGCCATCGCCTCCAACGCCGCCCGCGTGGGGTGAGCGCGCCAGCATGAGCCAGGTCGGAATAAGCGAAGACCGGGCAGAGCGCGTAATGGTAGCTGTCTCGGTCGTCTGTTTTTGGGCGACCGTCCTGCTGCTGCCAGTGTTGCTGATGTGGCTATGGGGCAGTTTGGCGCCCTCACCGGATGGCAGTGCCAAAGATCCCATGCTCCTGGTGACCCTGGTCGCGGTCCCGCTCGCCCCCTGTTTCGCCATGATCCCTGTCGGCCTCTGGCATATTCGCAAGTTTGTTGATGTCCACCGCGAGTTCGCCGGGATTGATCTGCTAGCGCTGCTATCTGTGCTGTGTATCCTAACCCTCTTCACCGCGGTCGCCGATATTTCCGCGGGAGACGCCATGCCGTTTCTTGCCAAAGATTGATGCCCACCGCGAGCAATACGAAAGGTTCCCCATGACCCAACTCCCCGACACCGGCTGGGTCGCCGTCGTCAAACGTGACTGCCCGACCTGCGAGCTGACGGAGTCCGTGCTGGCCACGCTGGCGCAGGCCACCAGCCTTACCGTCTACACCCAGGACGACCCAACCTTCCCTGAGTCCGTGCCGCACGACTATGACGGATCCCTTGATGTCAGCCACGGGCTGAAGATCGAGGTGGTTCCCACCCTGCTGCGCCGCGAGAACGGCCAAGAGGTTGCGCGCACCTACGGCTGGGACAAGGCGGAGTGGCAAAAGCTCACCGGCCTGGCCACCCTGGGCGCAGACCTGCCTGACCTCCGCCCCGGCTGCGGCGCCAAAAATATCGAGCCCGGCGTTATCGAGGACCTGCTGGTTCGCCACGGCGAGACTGGCCTACAAGCCCGCAAGGTCGAGATCGGCTCGGGCGAGGATGAGATCGAAGCCATGTTCGATCGCGGCTGGTCCGATGGCCTGCCCGTCGTACCGCCGACTGAGGCGCGCGTCCTCCGCATGTTGTCTGGCACCGCGCGTGATCCGCAAGAGGTGATCGGTAAGGTTCCCTCCGACCTCGCCGATTGCACGGTGGAGAAGGTGGCGATTAACGCCGTCATGGCCGGGTGCAAGCCAGAATACCTGCCGGTGGTCCTCGCTGCAGTTGAGGCCGTATTGGAAGAGCCCTTTGCTATGCACGGCGTGCTGGCGACCACGATGTATGTCAGCCCGGTGGTTGTGGTGAACGGCCCGATCCGCCGGCATATCGGCATGAACATGAAGGGCAATGCGCTAGGCCAAGGCTTCCGTGCCAACAACACTATCGGTAGAGCGCTGCAACTGGTGATCCGCAATGTCGGCGGCGGGCGTCCGCAAGAGGTGGACCGCGCCACCCTCGGCAACCCGGGCAAGCTCTCCTATTGCATTGCCGAGGATGAGGAGGGTTCGTGCTGGGAGTCACTCGCCACCGAACGCGGCGTCCCGGAAGGCAAGAGCGCCGTCACGGTATTCGCCGGCTATGGCTTGCAAGGCATTGTTGACCAGAAAAGCCGCACGCCGGAAAGCCTGGCCCAATCCTTTGCCGAGAGCCTGAAGGCATTGCAGCACACCAAGCTCTATCCGGGCGCTGATGCCATTGTCGTCGTCTGTCCGGAGCACGAACGCACGTTCCGCGAGGCTGGTTGGAGCAAGGCCAAGTTGTACGAAGAACTGCACGCCCGCACCCAACGCCTGGCCGACGAGATCCGCCCCGGCACTGGGGGTATTGCGGAGGGGACAACCGCCTTCGCCGATGGTACAATGGCCAAGAAATTCCGCGATGGCGGCATCATGATTGTCCGTGCCGGCGGCGGCGCTGGCATGTTTTCCGGCATCATCGGCGGTTGGTCCGCCAGCGGCGAAAAAGGATCTTCGCCGGTCACCCGCGAAATCCGTCTCTAGGCGGGTTTCCATTTAACCAAGGAGGTGAACCTCGTGACAACCATTCTCGATCCCACCGCCGAACGCTCGATCGCGGCTCGTCCGCGCCTCGCGCGTCCGGAGAGCCTGGACGGGCTCAAAGTGGGCCTGCTCGACATCGCCAAGTCGAAGGGGGACATCTTCCTCGACCGGCTGGAGCAGCGCCTGAGCGAACGTGGCCTTGAGGTCATTCGCTATGCCAAACCAACCAACACTCGGCCCGCGCCGACGCCGCTCTATCAGCAAATCGCTGACGAAGTCGACGTCGTCATCGAAGCCCTTAGCGATTGAGGCTCCTGCACTTCGTGCTGTACGCATGACATGGCAGACCTCGAAAGCCGCGGCATCCCTGTTGTCGGTATCGCCACGACTGAGTTCATCCAGGCGATGGAAGCCCAGGCACGCGCGTTGGGTACAGACCCGGCCTATGTGTTCGTGCCTCACCCCATCCAAGACCGCACAAACGCAGAGCTACACGCTCTAGCGGATGAGTATCTGGATGAGATGTTAAGCGGGTTGGTGAGCAACCAAGCCATCGCAGCAGAGTAGAGTTCCGTCGGAGCATCCCCGGAAGCCATTCAACGGCTTTCCGGGGTCTCTGCGGGAGTTGGGCTCTAAACGGAAGGCTGACTCTTAAACTCATGGTTAAGGCTGAGGCGTTACCCGGTCGGCGCCAGTTTCAGCAGATCAACCCCAACGTCGGCGACCTGTGCGGGCGTCGGGCTGCCTCCCGCCTCCAGCCAGCGTTTTCCGGCCATGTAGGCGCGCGGATCGTTCATTGAGTCGACCGCCAACATCCGGTCCTCATCATCCCAATACCAGACCGACTGCGAGCCAGGCTTTGCGCCGGCCCGCACAGACGTCCGTACATAGCCACGATTGAGGCCTGCAATCTGCAGTTTGCATTTGTACTGATCACTCCAGAACCACGGCACTGGTGAGTAAAGCGCGTCGCTGCCCAGCATAGTTGCGGCGACTGCCTCCGCTTGATCGATGGCGTTTTGTACCGATTCTAACCGTGTCGGTTCACCCAGATAGGGGAACACCGCGCAATCGCCCGCGGAGAAAATCGCAGGGTCTGAAATACTGCGGCCCTGGGCATCGACCTCAATTCCATTGACCGCGGCCAGCCCGGCCTCCACAGCGAGATGGCTGTTCGGCGCAATCCCGATGCCGACGAGCACGAAATCCACCGGCACTGTTTCGCCGCTAGCCAGTTCCGCCGCCACCACCCGGCCATTTTCGCCGACCAAGCGGGAAAGCCCGGTGCTTTCGCGGATCAACACGCCATTCTCGGTGTGGAGGGCTCGGAAATAGTCACTGGTTGGCTCTGCTGCGACCCGTTGCAGGATGCGCTCGGCCATCTCCACCAGTGTCACTTGCAAACCGGACGTCGCTGCAACCGCCGCAGCCTCTAGCCCGATATAGCCGCCGCCAATAACCAGCACGCGCCGCCCTGGAACGAATTCAGCTCGCATCGCATCCACATCAGCAATAGAGCGCAGGGTATAGACACCCTCCAAGTCTCCACCAATCGCAGCAGGCAAAGTCCGCGGGGTGGCGCCAGTGGTCAGGGCCAATTGGTCATAGGGCAAGCGTTCGCCGCCCGTTAGCACGACCTGGCGGGCCTCTCGATCAATGGCTTGCACAGCGGTGTCGGTGCGCAGGTCGATTTTCCGCTCGCTATAGAACTCGGCTCGGCGCAAGTATAGCCGCGCTTCCTCCATCTCGCCCAACAGGAATTTTTTGGATAGCGGCGGGCGTTGGTAGGGCGGCACCGGCTCATCGCCCACCAGTGTCAGGCTGCCGTCAAAACCCAGGTCCCGCAGCTTGGCGACAAGGGAGGCACCAGCCTGGCCGGCACCGATCACCACTATCCGCTCTGACATCCTAGGCAAAACCTCACGTTACCATACATTGGCGCGGAGTTTAGTCTCCCGAAGCCACCCCGGGTAGAGGCGTTGGTGCGCTCAACGCCCCAACAGGCTCACAAATCGCTCGTGCCCGTGTTTCGAATGCCCCGACCATCCGCCGGACGGCTTCGTTAAACACCACTCCAGCCAGCCGCTGGAACAGCCGGGATTTGAACTCGAAGTCGATATAGAAATCCAGGACGCAGCCGCCCTCTGCCGGCTCAAACACCCAATGGTTGTTGAGATAGCGCAGCGGACCGCTGGTATATTCCACGTCAACGCGGGTCTCTGGGGTCAGCGTCACCCGGCTGGTGAAGCGCTCTCGAATCATCTTGAAGCCAATGACCAGATCCGCGGTGATCACATTGTCCTTGCGGCCGGTGATCCGACAGGCCGTGCACCAGGGCAAGAACTCAGGATAGCGCTGCATGTCAGCCACCATCGCATAGAGCTTTTCCGGCGGATACGGCAGAAACTTGCGTTCAGCGTGAGTGGGCAAATTGAGCCTCTTAAGCCTTCGAGGCAGCGAGTTTGGCGTCGCGGGCGGCGCGCAGAGCCTCGAAATCGCTATCGGCGTGGTAGCTGGAGCGGGTCAGCGGGCTGGAAGACACCAGCAAAAATCCCTTGCCCCGCGCCATCCGCGCGTAGGCCTCAAACTCATCCGGTGTGATGTAAGCGTCGACGCGGTGGTGTTTTGGCGAAGGTTGCAGGTATTGGCCGATGGTCAGGAAATCTACGTCTGCAGCCCGCAGATCGTCCATGACCTGAGCCACCTGCTGCTTGGTTTCGCCCAGGCCGACCATGATGCCGGACTTAGTGAATATCCCCGGATTGCGCTCCTTGACCTGATCCAACAGCTTCAGCGAGCCATAATATTTCGCACCGGGCCGCACCTCGGGATAGAGGCCGGGCACGGTCTCCAGATTGTGGTTGAACACATCCGGCGGGTTGCGCAGCACTATGGCGAGCGCATCCTTCTTGCCCTGAAAATCCGGCGTCAGGATCTCAATGGTCGTATCCGGGCAGAGCGCACGGATGTGCTTGATCGTACGGCCAAAGTGCGTGGCGCCGCCGTCCGGCAGGTCATCCCGGTCAACACTGGTGATTACCACGTGACGCAATCCCAACTCCGCCACAGCCTCGCCAACCCGTTCCGGCTCGTGTGGGTCGAGGGCAGGGGGCTTGCCGGTGGCAATATTGCAGAATGTGCAGGCGCGGGTGCAGATCGAGCCCAGGATCATCATCGTCGCGTGGCGCTGCTGCCAGCACTCGCCGATGTTCGGGCAGCCAGCCTCCTCGCACACGGTGGCGACGCGCTTTTCCTGCACGATGCGCTTGGTCTCGTTATAGACCTTGCCTACCGGCGCTTTAACGCGAATCCAGGCAGGCTTGCGGCCTGACACCTGATCCGGCCGATGCGCCTTTTCCGGATGCCGCTCGGCCTTGTCGGCAGGCCCATGTCGGGAGGCCTCTTGGGGTGGTGATATTGTGGTACTATCCATGATGTGCCTAGAAGTGGAGCGTCTGGCCGTACGCGTCAAGCACCGCCTCGTGCATCATTTCGGACAAGGTCGGGTGCGGGAACACGGTGCCCATCAACTCCGCCTCGGTCGTCTCCATGGTTTTGGCGATGGTGTAGCCCTGGATCAGCTCTGTGACTTCAGAGCCGACCATGTGTGCGCCCAGCAGTTCACCGGTTTTCGCGTCGAACACCGTCTTGATCAGGCCCTCGGCCTCACCCATCGCGATGGCCTTGCCGTTGCCCATGAAGGGGAACCGGCCAACCTTAACCTCAAAGCCCTGTTCCTTGGCCTTTGTCTCGGTCAGGCCGACGCTGGCGACCTGCGGGCGGCAATAGGTGCAGCCCGGAATGTTCAGCGTATTCATCGGGTGAGGATGGCCTTTGCCGGCAATCTTCTCGACACACATGACGGCTTCATGCATGGCCTTGTGGGCGAGCCAGGGCGGGCCGGCGACGTCGCCGATCGCGTAGACCCCGGGCTCTCCGGTTTGGCACCATTCGTCGATGACGATGTGCCCGCGGTCGACTGTCACTTTGGTGTTATCGAGGCCGATATCCTCGACATTGCCGGTGATGCCGACCGCCATGATGACCTTGTCGACGGCCAAGGTCTCGGAGTCTTTGTCCGATTCGATCGTGGCAGAGACGCCTTTGCCGGACTTGTCCAGGCTTGCGACTTTCGCGCTGGTGATAATCTTAATCCCGCGCTTCTCGAACGCCTTGTGGACGAATTTGGCGATCTCCTCGTCCTCCACCGGCAAGATACGATCGACCACCTCAACGACCGTCACCTCAGCGCCCATGTCGGCGTAAAAGCTGGCGAACTCCATACCAATCGCGCCAGAGCCAACCACCAACAGCGAAACTGGAATGCTGTCGGGCACCATGGCCTCCTTGTAGGACCAAATCTTGTCACCATCGGCTTCCAGCCCCGGCAATTCCCGAGCCCGCGCGCCGGTGGCCAGGATGATGTGCGGCGCAGCTAGCGTTTCATCGCCCCCCTTGGTGAGGGTAACCGACACCTTGCCATTGCCCATCAGCTTGGCCGCGCCATCGATGACGGTAACCTTGTTCTTTTTCAGCAAATGCGCCACGCCGGAGGACAATTGCTTCGACACATTCCGCGAGCGTTTCACCACCTTAGCAGCGTCAAATGCGATGTTGTCGGCAGAGAGCCCATACTCGTCCAGGTGATGTAGCAGGTGGTACACCTCCGCTGACCGCAGCAGAGCCTTGGTCGGGATACAGCCCCAATTTAGGCAAATACCACCCAGATGCTCACGCTCAACGCAGGCGGTTTTGATGCCCAACTGCGCAGCCCGAATGGCGGCAACATAGCCGCCAGGGCCGCCGCCGATCACGATCAGGTCAAAGGTTTGCTCGCTCATAAGGTCGGGGCTCCGTGCCGTTCGAATTCCGGAACTGCCACTATAGCGCCTGGTTATGGCTCAAGTCTTTAGGGCTTTGGAGGAAAGTTCTAGGGCTGCCAACGAAACCGCGGAGTTTCCCATTACCCCGGTTGCAAGCCACCAGGGAAGTGGGGTGCGACGCGTTCTACAAACAGGTCGAGTGAGCGCCTTGCTGCCGCCGCCGGCAGATTCCCATAGGCAAAGCGGCAGAGCAGATAGTTGGCCGTAGCTTCGCCGATCTGTGTTGCCAACGTTTCCGCAACATGCTCCGGCGTGCCTGCAATAGCAAAACCGCGCTGCTGGGCGTCTTCGAAATCTTTGGGAAAGCGGATCGGGTCAGCACCGTTGTCACGCCACAGCTTGGCAAGGCTAGCGCGCCATTGGCCATAGGCAGGAGCAGCCAGCCGTTCCGCCTCCGCCTGATCGTCGGCGATGACGAGGTGGCGCGAGAGACCCATCCACGCATCCGACCGACCGCCGGCCTCGCGGTAGGCGTCGAACACCGCCTTGGCCTCCGCCGTGCCGCCATTGCCGACAATGTTCATGCCGCGGGCCGCAGTCCAGGCGCCGTGGTCAGGCCGGCCAACACCATACCAGAGCGGCGGGGTGGGTTTCTGGATCGGTGGGATCTCCATCGGCACGTTGCGATAGGTCCAGAACTTGCCTTCATAGGTGAGCCGTTCGCTGGTGAGGCCGGCCTTGATAATCTCCAGCGCCTCCTCGAACATGGGTGGTGTATCCAGGTGCGTGAGGCCATAGAACGCCGTCTCGAACGCAACAATGCCCCGCCCAACCCCGATTTCCAGCCGTCCGCCGCTCATCTGGTCCAGCATGCCGATCTCCTGGATCAGACGCAGCGGCTGATAGAGCGGCAGCGTGTAGACCAGCGGCCCAAACCTTAACTTCTTCGTCCGTGCCGCCACCGCCGCCAAAAACACGCTGGGGGAGGGGGCCAACCCCAGCGGCGAGCCATGGTGCTCCGCCAGATGGAAGGCATAGAAGCCCGCCTGATCATAGCCTTCGACCAGGCTCAGCCGTTCCTCATAATCGGAGGTCATGGACCGGCCGCTCTTGTCCAGATGGTCGAACGCTCCAAAGCGAACAGGGACAGCAGACATCAAACTATTTCCTCACCAATACAGTTGGTTAATTCGCAGTATTTGCAGATTGGATCGCTTGCCAAACCCGCTCCGGAGTCGCCGGCATCTCGATATGCCGGACCCCATAGTCTGAGAGCGCATCGACAATGGCATTGATCACCAACCCTAGCGCTGGCGTCGTGCCGCCTTCGCCGCCGGGGCGAATGCCGTGGGGGTGCGAACTTGCCGGGATCTCAATCAGATGCGTTTGGATGGGTGGCGTGTTGTCGGCACGCGGCATGGCGTAATCCATGAATGATCCAGCCAACAGCTGCCCACTCTCCGGATCATAGTGGCAGGCCTCCAGCAACGCCTGGCCCAGGCCCTGTGCTACGGCACCTTGCGCTTGGCCATGTAGCACCATCGGGTTGACTGCCAGCCCGACGTCATCCACCCCGGTCCACGAGACAATCTGCGTAAATCCGGTTTCTGGATCGACCTCTACCTCACAAATATGCGTGCCATATGGGAACCCGCCGACGCGGTTCGTGATATCGCCCACACCCTCCAACAGCCCGCGCAAATCCTCCGGCAGGCTGTTGAGGGTCTCAGCCGCAGCCGCGGTCTGCCACAGATCCACGCTCCGCTCGTCCTTGCTTGCGAAAATGCCGTCCGCATAAGACAGCGAGTCCGGCGTGACCTGCAGCATGTGACCGGCGATGATCTTGCCCTTAGCGACTAGTTCCGTGACCGCGTCGCCAATCGCGATGCTGGCCAGCCGCATAGACCGCCCGGAATGTGAGCCACCACCCACGGAAACCCGGTTGGTATCATTGGCGATATAGCGGATTTTCTCGAACGGAATATCCAACCACTCGCAGACCAGTTGCGGAAACGTCGTTTCATGGCTCTGGCCGCTGCTCATGGTGCCCAGCACGAGTTCAACACAGCCATCGTCGCACACGCGCAACTCCGCCCGTTCGCGCGGCAGGCCGCTAGTGACTTCAATATAGTTGGCAACGCCGATGCCCCGGCAAAGCCCCCGACTGGCCGACTCTGCCTTACGCGCCGCAAAACCGTCCCAATCTGCAACTGTCAGCGCCTGCTCCATCCCCGCCGGATAATCGCCATTGTCATAGGTGACGCCGACGGCGTTGGTGAACGGCATCGCGTCACTGGTAACCAGGTTGCGCCGGCGCAGCTCAACCCGGTCGAAACCGCATTGATCTGCTGCCATATCGATCAGTCGCTCAATCACATAAATCGCCTCTGGCCTGCCAGCGCTGCGATAGACGGAGATTGGCGGCGTAGTGGTGAACGCTGCGTACCCGCGGAAATGCATGGTCGGGACACGATAATTGCCCTGCATGATCGAAAGCCCTTTCCGCAAGGGCCAGAAATAGATGGTGTAAGCGCCAGAATTCATCGTGTTCGCGCCGCGCATACCCAGGAAATTGCCCTCCGCATCCAGCGCAAGTTCAGCCGTCACTGCCAGATCGCGTCCCTGATAATCCGTCAGGAAGCACTCCTGCCGCGTGCCGACCCAGCGCACGGGCCGCCCCACTTTCTTCGCAGCCCACGGCATCAGTGCATATTCGGAGTAGAAAGCGTTGCGTGTGCCATAATTACCACCCATGTCGCCAAACACGGCGCGGCAGGTCTCCAGCGGCACACCCAAGATCGTCGCCAACCGCTCCCGTGTTTGGACGACGCCCCGGCCTGAACTGGTGCGTAGGGTGTAGTGCCCGGTCGCGGCGTCATACTCGGCCAGTACAGCTCGCGTTTCCATCGGCACACCGGTGATTCGGTTTACCCAGGTATCCAGCTTGACCACGTGCGCGGCGGTCGCAAATGCCGCCTCGGTCGCCGCCTCGTCGCCAACCTCGCAATTCATCGCGATATTGCCCGGACGCCCCGGCCAGATCTCTGGAGCCCCCGGCGCCATCGCAGCCCGCGCATCGGTGGCCACAGGCAGCGGTTCGTAATCTACCTCGACGAGTTCGGCGGCATCCGCAGCTGCATCTGCTGTCTCCGCCACCACCATGGCCACCGGCTCGCCCAGATAGCGCACGGTATCGGCCGGCATCAGCGGGTGATTGGACATGGTTACGTCAAAGTCATTCACCAATCGCAGCTCCACGTCAGGCGGGCCCTGCCATTCGATGTTGTGCGGGATATAGCCCAGCCTCTCAGCGGCAACATCCGCTCCAGTCAACACTGTCAGAACACCGGGCGCTGCCTTCGCTGCAGCCGTATCCATCCCCCGAATATGCGCATGCGGATGCGGCGAGCGCACCATGACCGCATGACTGAGGTTCGCGGGCATGACATCCGCGGTGTACGTGCCCTGCCCAGTGACCAGGCGGAAATCCTCGACCCGCGGACGGGATTCGCCGATGCCGCCGGGGCGTTTTGTTGGTTGTGAGGGCAAAACCATTCTCGCTGTTCAGAGGCTGCATGAAGGAAGCTGACAAAGCATGCCGCGAGAAATGACCCAGCACAACGGCATTGGTGCTCCGCCCTCTGTGCTGCAGCTGCTGACTGTAAAGCCAGCTTTACATTTTGTATCCGGCATTCCCCTCCATATATGCAATATTCTGAAATTAAAGCATAAACAATTTGGCATGATTGTTGCATAGATTACTTCAGACTGCAATTTGGCTGGGGGCGCGTTTGCTATTCGTAACGAAGGAAACGACCATGCTAAATCTTGTGAGAGTTGCTGCGTTGTCCGCTGCCGGCCTATGGGCCTTCACGGCGAATGCCACGATTTTGACATTTGACGTTTCGGGCGGTGTCACAAATTTTGCCAATATCCCCCAGAGTTATGGGGATAATGTCGCCATGACACCTGATGGTTTAGGCCACAGCTATGGCGTCGGTGCTGAAGGCTTTACGCCAAATGTTGTGGTCGAATATGGCACTGCGGGAGAAGACCCGGCGCTATGGACGACCGGCTATGGTGATTTGACGAACGTTCATTTCAATGATGCCGATGGAGACTTAACCTTTACCGTCCGATTCACCGCCGATCCGGGTTTCTTGGTGACGCTCTTTGACTTTGATATCGCTTCATTTTTGTCGGCCGGTCAAACCATCGCTGGACTCGAAGTTCGGAATGGCGCGACCGACGCGTCTCTTTTTTCACTGGGTTCGACATTCATAACAGGAGCAACTCATGCACAGATTGCTCCGAATGTATCAGCGAATGTGCTGATCCTGGAAATTGACCTCACCGGACTGGGCAGTGTTAGCGATGACATCGGGATCGATAACGTCAGGTTCGGCCAATCACAAGCCGAGGTTGAGACATCGGAGGCCGGAACATTGGCTTTGTTGGGCGGCGCACTCGCAGTGATTGGCGGGGTCGCTCGCCGGCGGGTTGCTGCGTAGCAAGCGATGTTACCGGCTCGCTGAGCACTGAATAGCCCGGGATTGCGGCGGTTCCTGATGAAGGAGCCGCCGTTTTTCATTGCTCAGGCGTTCGGCTGGCCGCAAACTGGCGTTAATCGAAGAACGCCTTTTGAGGAACACCGCCCATGCCCGAGCTTGCTGCAAATACCGCCCTGCCCGCCAATGCCGCCGGTTTGCCAACCATTACGCCGGATGAGAACGGTTTCGGTGCCGAAATCGGCAACATTGATCTGACGCAACCGATCTCCGACGCTGCATTTGAAATAATCCACGAGGCGTTCTTGCGCCACAAGGTCCTGGTATTCCGTGGTCAACCGCTCGACGATGCCGCGCATCAGGCCTTTGCTCAGCGTTTTGGCCCGCTTGAAGGGCATATCAACGTCTCCACCCGGCACGCGAAGCTGCCGCAGGTGCAGGTTTTCTCGAACGTGAAAGCAGATGGCACCACCACTGGCGTGCATCCGGAAAAGGGCACCCTGGTCTGGCACACAGACAAATCGTATGTGGCAGAGCCGTCTCTCACCACAATCCTGCGCTCGCCTGCGATTGCGAAGAAGGGCGGCGACACGTTGTTTGCTGATATGGCCCGCGCCTATGGGGACTTGCCGCAGGCGACCAAGGACAGGCTGGAAGGTCTGATGTGCGTGCATGACTGGAAACGCAGCCGCGAGAAATCGAACGAGCGGCCGGCGACCGAGGATGAGATGCGCGCCGCCCCGCCCGTCGTCCACCCGATGGTCCGCACCCATCCGGAGACAGGCGCCAAGGCGCTCTACATCGGCAACCACACCGCGTGCATTGTCGGCTGGTCCTGGGCTGACAGCGACTCCTTCATTGCAGAGTTGGAGACGCACGCGACCCAGCCGCAATACATCTATCGCCACAAATGGCAGGTAGACGACGTGATGATGTGGGATAACCGCGCCACGCTGCATTGTGTTGAGCCCTACGATGCGGCCAACGAAAAACGCGCCGTCCATCGTGTAGTGGTTAAGGGCGACCGGCCGTACTAAGCCCACGCGGCTCTCAACCCTGAGCCCAATTCTACACCGTCCCAAACGTGATTTGGGACCCATGCCCTGGGGACTGCTTACAGGGCTCGTACTTTGCGATAGGCTCTCTGGCATGGACCCTGGATCAAGTCCGGGGTGGAGTACTGGGGATAGACAAGCCGCCAATCACATAACCCAGCAAAATAACCCACACCCACGGAAACGCCTCATCATGTCAGACCTTCCCCTTGGCTTTGTTGGACTCGGCGCCATGGGCCGGCCCATGGCGGTCAACCTCGCCAAAAGCGGCCAGGCTCTGGTCGTTCGCGATCTCAACCCGATCGCTACCGATATCCTCGCCCAACGGGGCGCGCAGATCGCCGATAGCGTCCAAGCCGTTGCCAATCAGTCAGCGACTGTATTGGCCTGCATGCCGTCGGTCGCTGCTGCCGAACAGGTTCTGGCTGAAGCCGCCCAGGGCAGCGCTATCAAGCATTTTGTCAACCTCGGCACCACCGGCTCCAAGTTCTCCCAGGCTGCTGCAGCCATGCTGGCGGAGAAGGGCATTGCCTACCTCGACGCCCCAATCTCCGGCGGCCCGCCCGGTGCGGAGGCGGCGACCCTCTCCATCATGTGCTCTGGCGACAAAGCCGCGTACGAGGCGGCCCGCTCAGCTCTGGAGGTGACCAGCGCCAAGCTTACCTATCTGGGCGAGCAGCCGGGAGCGGCGCAGACGATGAAACTCGTCAACAACATCATGAGCTTCTGCAATCTCGTCGCCGCGTCGGAGGCTATGACGCTGGGCGCGAAAGCGGGCCTGGATCCAGAGCAGATGGTGGAGGTTATCAACGCCTCCTCCGGCCGCAACAGTGCCACTATGGACAAGATCCCAAAGGCCGTGCTGCCCCGCAGCTTCGACTACGGCGGCGGCAACCACATCATCGAAAAAGACCTGGAACTCTGGCGCCAGGAGGCGGAGGCCTATGACGTGCCTGGCTATATGGGCAACCTGGTCCGCACTATGTTTCGCCAGATGATCGCGGAGGAAGGCAAAGACAAAGACTTCACCCGCATTTTTATGCTGTTAGAACGCATGGCCGGAGTTGAGATGAAGAAGACGCGGTAGGTCACCGCCAAACCCACCAGCCGCGTCATTGCGAGTCCGCGCAGCGGACGAAGCTACCCAGGGGAAACAACCTGATGCCCCTGGGTTGCTTCGTCGCCTTCGGCTTCTCGCAATGACGGCGGTGGGGAGTCGATGCCGCCGCGATCGGATCAGCGGGTCCGATAATGGCCTGCCACCTCGCCGGCACTTGCCTGCCAGACGCCTTGGTAGGCCGTCATCTTGGTCAGCGCCTCATCCAGATACTTGATGCGGTGCGCCTGGCCCAGCAGCCACGGATGGATCGCGAGTGTCATCACCGTGCCGGCCGGGTGCGCTTCCTCGTGCAGGTAGTCGAACGCCTCGCAGACCACGTCGCGCCAGCGCCAGGGCATCAGCCGGCGGATTGCCATCAGCTGCGTGTCGTCCCACTCCGCCTGGTTCGGCATGCTGATCAGCGCGCCATGGTTGGTGGCGTAAGGTGTGTCATCGTTTGGGAAGTCGGCGACATACTCCAGCCCAGCCTCAGCTAGCAATGCCGGGGTCCGTGCGCTCTCAGAGAAATCCTGGCCGAACCAACCGACCGGCCGTTTGCCGGCGACCCGCTCCAGTGTTTGCAGCGAGTGCTCGATCACGCCCCGCTCCTCAGTCTCACTCATGGCTGAGGTGATCATTTGGGTCGCGGAAACCCCATGTCCGGCGATCTCCCAGCCGCGCTTCACGCATTCCTCAACCATGCGCGGGTAGCGCTCTGCCACCATAGCATTGACTGGCACGGTCGGCTTAATGCCGTGCTTGTCCAGCACCTCTAGCACCCTCCAGAAGCCTACGCGGTTGCCATGCTCGCGGTGGGAGTAGTTAAGGTAGTCCGGGAAGTGCGAGCCCAGCGCGCCGCCATAGCGGGGGTCGCGGACGGAGCCTTCCGGCGGGTCCAGCTCCAGGTATTCCAGGTACAGATACACGCAGAACGCTATGCGCGCGCCGCCGGGCCAGGCCATTGCAGGGCGGGAGGGCAGGGGGCTCCACGCAAAGTGCGGATGGTCATAGCCCACACCATCACGGTAGCGGGCAGTCTGGGGCAGTTTGCTTGCGTCATTCATGGCTCAGCCCTCCTGCTGTGCGAGATGAGTCTGCACATCAGGCAGAGCGTTGGCGATGTAGTGGTCGGCGATCTCCTCGCCGGTCGCCCACCACACGTCGGAATGGCCCTTGATGTAGGCCAGCGCCTTATCCAAAAAGCGGATGCGGTGTGGCGTGCCGTAGAGATAGGGGTGCAGCGCAATCGCCATCACCCGCCCACTCTCTGCGCCCTCGCAGTAAAGCGTGTCGAAATGGTCCATGATCATCTGGGCGAATTCCTCGCCCTCGGTGTGGTAGCGGTACTCAATAGCGTCGTTGATATCCATAGAATAGGGCACAGTAATCAATGGCTTGCCGCTGCGCGTCTGCATCGGGAAGGGCTGGTCGTCATGGTACCAGTCGCTGGTGTATTTCATGCCGAGTTCGGCCACCAGATCCGGCGTGTTGATCGTGAAACTCGCCGCCGGGCCGAACCAACCGGCCAACTGCTTACCGGTCGCCTGGCGCAGCGTATCCACGCAATCCTGAATGACCGCCCGCTCCTCGTCCTCCGGCAGGTTCCAGAGATAACGGGTGTTGTAGATGCCGTGGCAGAGATAGTCGTAATTCCGCGCCTGCATCGCCTCAAAAATCTCCGGGTAATGCTCGATCACCGAGAAATTGAGCGAGACCGTGCAGCGGATGTCGTGCTTGTCCATCAGATCGGTCATGCGCCAAAAGCCGACGCGGTTACCGTAATCCTTGTCGCCATAGCCGAAAATGTCCGGGTGCGGGCTGCGCGGCCAGGGGTTGCGCACGTTCTGGTGCACCGGCTGGTACTCGTAATGCTCAACGTTCGGCAGCACCCAAACCGCGACGCGGGCGTTGTTCGGCAAGGTGAACTTGGGGCGGTCGATGATGGGGGAGAAGGGAAAGCGGGTCGGTTCCATAAGCGCGCTCCGAGTGATGGGATTGCGGGGAGTTTAGCGAAAACGGCGGTGATTGCCATGTTCGTGGTTGAGCGTGACGCCGACCGTCTCCAAACGACTGTTGCTTCATGAGACGACCGGCTGTCGCTTTTGACCGAAGGTGACTCGCGCTGTAGTAGTTCAGACGTAATCTGACAGTCAGCGGTTTTTGGCGGTGTCTGTCAGGTTA
>Ga0055584_100001845_pt1 | contig 20847 bp, 17 predicted proteins | sample OSDHelmetaG_FD_58716 | JGI IMG/M metagenome (GOLD analysis project Ga0055584, IMG submission 58716) | Pelagic marine sediment microbial communities from the LTER site Helgoland, North Sea, for post-phytoplankton bloom and carbon turnover... | ecosystem: Environmental > Aquatic > Marine >...
CACGACCACGACCACGACCACGACCACGACCACGACCATGACCATGACCATGACCATGATAAATAACCACGACTGAGACGGTGACCAGGAAGGTTTCCCGAGAGTACCAGTGAACTGGCTGTTTTGAATTTGTTAGTAAGGAAAGGATGACTTACCAACCATGTTTGACCCGAGTGATTTCAATCTTATCCTGACAGGTGGCATGATACTTGTTGTGGCGTGGGCTTTAAGGAAAACGTTTCGTAATCAGCGTCGCGTGCGTGATCGAAATCCATTACATGAAGCACAGCAGGAGTTGACTCAAATTGAGCAAAGCCAGTTGAATCGGCTCAATCAACTTGAAATCAAACTCTATGAATATGGGAGGGAAGTGGAAGCCCGAACGGATAACCGCCTGCGTGTCCTGGATGAATTGCTTCAGGAAGCAGATCGAGAAATCAACCGCTTAAGACAGCAACTAGCTCTGACTCAACAGAATCCCGGAGATCCCGCACTCAAATCGGGTCCTGAATTTTGATGTATGAAGATTCGCATTCATTCACAGTCACTGCAGAACAACGCTCAATGGTAGTCTATCTCAGTCAGGCCGGATTTTCTGAAAAGGAAATCAGTAACTGCTTTACATTGAACCTGACTGAAGTCCAGGCAATTCTGGCTGAAGAAAACAGTCCACCAAATACCGATGTCGCATGAGTGGTTCTTCACTCATTTTCAGCGATCCGGTTAAGTGGTAACCAGTTCCTGAATGGGTGATGCTTCTACCAGGCTCAATTCCTGATCATCCTTGCTGGCCAGACAGCTATTGGAATTCAATCCCAGGTGATGATAAATCGTAGCCGTCAATTCGGACGCATGAACCGGGCGATCCACAGGGGCGCTGGAGCGGGCATCGCTGGCACCCACTACCTGACCACCGGGAGTATTTCCGCCAGCGACCAGAGCTGACCAGACATGTGGCCAATGGTCGCGGCCTCCAAATGCATTGATTTGCGGAGTGCGACCAAATTCCCCGGTGGCAACCACAAGTGTATCGTTCAGCAGTCCCTTTGAAGAGAGATCATCGAGCAACGTGGAGAGTGCTTTATCAAAGGCAGGTCCCAGCAAATCCCGATACTCGTATACTTTTCCGGAGGTCCCTGTTCCCGTGCCGTGACAGTCCCAGGTCAATTGCTGATGCAGGTCATCGAATAAATTCACGACTACGCATCGCGTTCCCCGTTCAACCAGTTGCCTGGCCTGTAGCATTAACCTGCCGAATCGATGTTTGCCGTATTGTTGCTGAATCGCCTTGGACTCGCCTGCGATTTCAATTTCATAATCACCATTGGTTGATGAATCCCCGACAGTCGTCGCCGGTTCAAACGCTTCTCCCAGAAATGTTGACTGTTGTCCCCGGTAGGCATTGACTCCCAGAGAACCGACCAGACGTGGCAATACAACAAAGGGTGGCGCATCACCTCGTGGCCCCCACTGCCTGGAAACAACCGATCCAAAACAGGGATAATTTGTGGATCCCTTTGATAAACGCCCCGTGTGAATCAGTTGGTAACCGGTTTCGTGAATCGGAGCGGCATCATGATACATTGAGCGTACCAATGAAAACTGCCCTGCCCGTTGCGCTAATTGAGGAAAGGCCTCACTCAAAAAAATGCCAGGAACTGCCGTCGAGATTGCTTTCAGAGGACCGCGAATTTCAGAAGGTGCTTCAGGCTTCGGATCAAAGGTATCCAGTTGGCTGGCACCTCCGGTCATCATAATCAGAATACAGTTCTTCTGCGAACGATCTCTCTCTGCAGCTGATAAAGCGGACCTCTCGGCCATTGATAATCCGGCAAAGCTCAAACTACCAACACGGAGAAAATCCCGCCGCGATACTTCAGAATGTTTTTTTTGGGAACTCATAAAGAATCTTACTCACTGCTTATTCAGAATAGTTTGTCTTTATCGGGGCGTTCGTATTATACCAGCCTTGGTCTATAGTCGAAGTTTTCCTGTATTATAATTCAGCTTGTTTCTGAAACTTAGGCCGCAAATCAAAAGTTCATGCGGAATCTTTGATCTGAATCTGGGCCCCCCGATTCAAAGGACTGACCGTTCTTAAGCTGCAAAATTCTCCGTAACCATTTTGTGTTATTATACTTGAAACATTTTCAGCATCGTCAGAACTCGCGCAGACTATGGACAAAGTTGGCCCCCAGGAGGTTTGAGCTATTCCCTGGATTCCTTTAGAATTCAGCAGATTTTCCAGCTCTACCATCCGGGGACTGGCAAAAATTCCCCCTTGAGCGGGTGTGAAGAATTCACCCACCGTATGCCCAAACGCTGTCAAACCAGAACTGAAGGCATCAAAATCACACGTTTTCAAGGCCGGGATGAGTTGCATCAGCACCAGTCGGCAGAGTCTTTCAGTAACTTCGAGGGGCATTGGACCTAACTGCTGAATCGCATGCGTCTCAACAATTCCGGATATTCCTGGCTGATCAATGGGTGTAATCAATAGAATTTTCCAGTCTTCAGGGAAATCAGTACGTAGAACCAGCGGACTGATTTCATCCGGTTCACATTTCCCCCCCTCCACCAGAAATCCGCCTGAATCGAAACCATGAATCCCCAGAGCCGATCGCGCACCGCGCTGCACGCGCCGCGCTAATTCTACAGAAGACAGGCATTGCTCTTCCAATAACAGTGCCAGCGCACGCGCGACCGCCAGACTCAATTGCGTTCCTGAACCAAAACCGGAATGTAAAGGAATCTCGGATTTTAACTCCAGAGAAAAATATTGCTCTCGCGAAGAAGCTGCCAGATGACGACGGGTGACATCGATTGCGGCTGCAATTTTGGGACGGCATTCCTCACTACAGAGAATGGTGTCATGCGCCTGCGGTGAAATCTTAACGGAGAGAGTCAATGAGGGCTCTTCTACCATGAGCCCGATACCACCAAATTCGCGTCCTGATGCGGGCGCAAGGGACAGCAGTCCCCAATGTAACCGGCTTCCAGTAGTGATCATCACTTCGCGTGACATGACAAATATTTGCTTCTGAGACGGATTGTATTTTACTGATAATATTTTTAAGGCACGATATTTAAGAATTATGCTTTAGCATACGCTTTGGAAATATATTCTTCCAGTAAGTTGAATGCCGCCTGTTCTTCCGGACCTGCAGTCTTTTTCACAATTTCGGCTAATGCACGATACTGGTTCTCTAACTCACTCTGCTCAATGAGATGCGTGCGTGTTGCCAGGATGGCTGCTTCCAGCACAGCATGTTTGGCACGATTGAGTCCAAAATAATCACGAATGCGGCCTTGGTGAATCACCTTCGCCTGCATGACAGTTCGTTCATTTGTTTCATCAATACTCTCCACCTGAAATTCATACCAGCGACAGGCTGACTGTAAGACAGCACCTGAAATGTGTTCCGCGGGAAATGTTTCGGGAAGATCTTCTAGTAAGCCAACGGCCGCTTTTGCCAATAGTAAAACATCGTCCACAACATGAAAGACTCCACAACGCGTTTCTTTCAGATTGCCGAAAGTGCGAGATGTCTGAAACGGGCGCAGTACCAGCTGTGTCATGTCGGAATTGACCACCGGCCCCATAGGAGCAATATTTAATTCTCCCTGTCGGTTTTTCGTGGTAACCATACCTTCCAAAATCATGGTAACTGCTCTCTGAAGAAACAAACTCGCATTCGGCCCGCATCTGGATTGACGCCCACGTCTCCCAGCATCTCTGGGCCCATTCGATTCGACTGATTCTATTCTGCCTGCAAGACGCTACGGTTATCTGGTAAACATTCACAAATAAACGTTCACAAGGGCTGCATCACAGCTACCATCATAATCCAGAACAGACTCGGGTGAAACCAGTGAGCGCTCGGAAAATGCCACCTGTGGTCAGTTATCCTGAAAGACACACAGAGTCATTCCCGTTTAACAAGACACTATCTCGTAAAGCCGACGTAGAAGCTGAAGACCTGTGTCTGGTCGAATGACTCTTTTGCCAATGGTACAGAGAAATCCAGAGCAACAGGAACCGGTCCCATAGCAGGCACAGTTAAACGAAGTCCGGCACCGACGGCAACACGGAACTGGTCAAGAGAAACGCTTTCTTCGACGGTACCGAAATCACTGAAGAAGACCATTTGGATCATCTCATCGGCAGTAACAGGAACCATGTATTGCGCACTACCCAGGAATTGCCAGCGACCACCAACGGCAATGCCATTTTCTCGCGGAGTCACTCCGCGGAATTCAAAGCCGCGGAACGTCTGGAAACCACCGGCAAAATACCGTTCAAACACCGGAGTATCAGAATCGGTCCATCCCAGTGAGGCACTCAAAGAAAGAATATGACGTCCACCACCATCGGGTCGTTTATAGATAGTAAAGTACTGACTGGCATTTGTTTCCAGGCGACTGTAATCAAAGTCTCCGACAGCCTGCTCTGCTGCAAATTCGAGGAGATGCCCCTCAGCAGGTAAAAATGCCGCATCACGTGTGTCGTGGGTGGCTGCCAGTCGGAAGGTATTCAGTAAATTGTTTCCTAATGCCTGTTGAACAATTGGAGGAGTCGGCGGTCGTGGATTTCGCACGTCGACATTTTCCAGACGGAACTGTCCATTGATCGACCATTCCTGCGTCAGCTGTCGACCCAAAGTCAAGCGTGTACCAACGCGTTCTTCGTCCCAGTCTTCATAGAACCGAGTGAAATAAAATCCGCTGACCCCCAGACTGAAGTTGGTATCCAGGAAATACGGATCAGTCCAGTTCACCAGATAGCGGCTGACTTGATCTCCGGGAACGGCTTCCGCACGAAAACGCTGTCCGCCACCGCGCCAGGCGGTACCGTCCATGATATCTTCAAAACTGCGAGGCGGTCTGAGGATGTCAAAGTTTTCTTCCTGCAGAACAATCGATCCAACGACACCCGCATCACTATTCACACCGACTCCGAACATCAGGCGACCAGTACGGCTTTCAGATGCATAGACATCCAGATCCACCCAACCTGGTTGCTGTTGGGGGAAATCTGTTCCTAAAGGATCACCCAAAGGACTGTTTCCATAAAGTGGATTCAGTGGTTCGGGAATTCCATTATCGAAGTTTTGGCCGCGAAAAATGCTTGATTCATTTGCCTGCTCTTTGAACGGTTTCCGCTCAGGTTCCGGTCCTTTGAACACTTCTTGTGCGCGTTTTGGTCTTTTGAGTACGCTCCTCGATTCGCGATTCTGATCGCGATTCTGGCCACGCAGGATATCATTTTTACGAGCTTCAGCAAGTTCCCGTTCGGGATCTACTTTGGTCACATTGATGCGAGGTGCGTTTTGACCTCCTCGCTCGAATACCTGTCCACCTTCAATGCGACGTTTACTCTTGGCAATTAAACGTTGATTTGCCAGATCGCCGGGAGCGACCAGCAGAGGATTTGTCAAAACGGAACTCTTGGTGCGGGGATTGTCACCAGCGATGTGTGGCGTAATCCGTCGAATTCGATACGGTTTGTCTTCGTTAATCTGGTAGACCAGATCGACTTCACCTGGGGTCTCTAAAAAACGGGGCACAGGATTTACTCTGGCAAACAGATGGCCGCGCTCTCCATATTTGAGATTCAGTTTTTCCACGTCTGTCGAAAGAGTACGACTGTTGAAAAATTCACCGGCAACCAACTTAATATCTTCGCGAATTTCGTCTTCAGAGAAAATACGATTGCCATCAATCAGAATATCACGAATTTTGTAACGCTTGCCTTCGTTCACGGTATACTCAATTTGAACTCGTGAATGCTCTTTGTTGTAGCCGACTTTCTCTTCAATTTTCACATCGAAGAAACCCAGGCCATTATAGTATTGTTTGAGTGAGATTAAATCATCTTGCACTGTGGAAGGATCATATTTCCCACCCAGAATACTTAAGCCGAGTGGTGCTTTTTTTGTTTGCAGTTTTGTTTTGAGAACACCTGAGCGAACGAACTTGTTTCCGTGGAATTTGATTCCCGAAACTACAACTTTCGGGCCTTCTTTAATCTTAAAAATCACCTGACGGTCATTGGCATCATTGCCTTTGAGCAGTTCAACTTCAGCAAATCGGTAACCGCGTTCCACATAGAGCTGCTTGATGCGATGAACGGACTCCTGGTTCGCAGAGATATCAAAGGGAGACCCGACTTTTAATCCGGTTGTCGCCGCCAATCGCTTGGTTTTGATTTTCTTGTTTCCACGGAATTCCACTTTTTCAACGATCGGACGTTCTTTGACTTTGAATACCAGAACCAGTCCCTGATCCGTTTTTCGATAAACGGGTTGCACACTGGAGAACCAGCGAGTCGCGAAGAGCTGTCGTACATCTTCGATCACTTGATCACGAGAGGCAGGTCGCCCGCGTTGAATTTTTGTCTTTTGTAAAATTGACAGTGAGGGAATCGATTCGTTTCCTTCCACGCGAATATCGAAGAGCGGTTCGTCTATAGAAATCGAACCCTTTTCTGCTTTCTGCGCAAAGGCTGAGTTCATCAAGGGAGCAATCCCAGTGATGCAATCTCCGAATAATGTAATCTGAACCAGGATCAGGCCGAATGCCCATCGGAATGCGGTACCGCATCTGGCGTCAGATAAGACACCTCTTATCATGTCGAATCCAATTGTAATTTTTGCGAGAAAAGATATGAGGTTTACTTCAATGTGAAAGGTTGAAATTCACTTTTTCAATGTCCCTGTGATCTCATGGAGGATATGAGGATTTGGGATAGTAAGACAGGAAAGTTACCCTCGGGTTAATCGTGGGTTGCGTAGAAATAACGAATAATGAATTCAGCTGCAAGATGAGTTTATCAATCACCATCAGATTTGATGAGATCGAATAAAAAAAAGCCCGGCATTGGTGGCTGGCTTGTAAGAATTACAAGATTTGTTGCTTTGTTCCCCGTTTCGACAACGAAATGTCAAATTTCGGGAGGCCGAATCAATGCCGAATCAATGCCGGAAAAACAACGGATTACTCAGCCGTTGACTGCAAATGACAGGCAACGCAGGACAGAACTACCTTGTTAACCGATGCCTGATCGCGATTTTGTATGTCCGTTGGATTTGCAGCGCTGTCACGCTGAGCAACCCAGAGGCATGGTTGCTGGCTTGATAAACCATTTACTCCCGACGGAAGATAATGGCTCCCGGGACCACCTGAAGAGATCCCCCATCCCATCAGAAATCCAGCCAGCAAAATGAGCGCAGCTTGCATGAGTCGCTTTTGATAAGGCTTTGATTTGTGGGTTTGTTTTGTCACCTGACTGGTACCGGCTGCTGTTCTTAAGCGAGTCGCTGCCTGCTCAGCCATTCGTACGCTTTCCTCAGAGAGAAAAGGCTTGCGCGTTTGTGGCAAAGCGGACGCTGATTCCTGATCACTCGTTTGCTGGGCATCCGCAAAAAATTCAGTGAGTTCATCCGTCTCTGACAGATCTTCAAGAAACTGGTGTAGCGGTTCCAGTGCTGGCGCAAGGGTCTCTTTCATCTGCTGACATCGAGGACATAATTCCAGATGCCAGACCAGCTCCTCAGAATTGTGATCTGTAGGATGAGTCATTAAATCAAAAGCTTCGTCACAATTCATGATACATCTCCCTCCGAAGTTTTGTCTTCGGAAAAACGATGGGCCAATTTAAGCAATCCGTTTTTCACGCGTATTTTCGCTGCCGACAAACTACAATCCATGGTTAAAGCAATCTCAGAAAATTTCATTCCGCCAAAAAAGCGAAGTCGCAATGCATCCGCCTGCACTTCCGATAATTCAGAAAGATATACCGCCAGAAGTTCAAATTGCTCTGTCTTTAAGGCCGCCTGCAGAGGGGTCTCTGACGAACTGGGTTCGGGGATCTCTGCCAAATCTGCAGCAGCAAATGAGGAGCGTACCATTTCACGCGGCTGACGTAATTCCCGTTTATAATGACGACGGCACAAATTCAAAAAAATCGTCCAGAGCCAGGTGGAGAACGCAAATTCCGGATTATATGAATCGCGCGCCGCAAATGCGGCTAAAAATGCTTCCTGCACCAGATCTTCGGCTGCCGAGATGCTGCCGTATTTACTCCAGGCAAATCTCAATAATCGATCGCGATAGCGCAACACTAACTCATCGAACAGAAGATATTCTCCTGCACAGATGCGTTTCATAATGGTGGCGTCGTCTATCATACAATTAGTCCGGCATACATTTAGACCGGGATTCAATTTGCCCGGAATTCTCAGTTCTCTCTTCAGCAGAACCTGAAAAGTTCGTTATTGAACAGAATTCAGGCAGACTCATTGTATCGAGGCAGATTCAGACAATGCAAGTTGAATCGTTTCTGTTCCGCCATTCCCGAATCTCATTTACTTTTTAAGATCAGCGCCAATTTGATAGATTTCTTCCGTATCGAGAATGAGATCATTTGTTTCGAAAAGCTTACGGACGGCGGCTTTATGTATTTTCATTTTGGTGCCACCCACTCCGATCGCGCCGTAACAGAGGATACCATCCCGGTCGGTCGCTTTGTCCATGACGTCGACTTCTTCAATGCCTGCCGGAGGAACCGCGTTGAGGTCAATGACCACTTTGAGTTGTTTCATGGGCTTCCAGCAGGCCGCGGGTATGAGTTTGACCCCAGCTGCGCCGGCGGCGATGATGAGATTCGTTTCCCGGTTGGCTTCTTCAATCTGTTTGTGATCTTTTAACGAAAGCGCCTTGAGTTGTGCTCCTTCGATGGTGTTCGCGATTGCATCACAGGTCGCCTGAGCGCGCTCTTCCGACCGGGATGCGAGGATTACATTCGCACCACGTTTCACCAGCAGTTGTGCCGCACGTTGTCCCACCGGACCGGTTCCGCCTAGAATCAGTGCTGTCGTTTCAGAAAAATCGAGATGTTTTCCCGCTGCTAAAACAGCAGCTGCCGCGGTTGTATTGGATCCATTCGAATCCATCATGACCGAAACGTGGACCGGACCGAAAAACGTTTCCTGTATGCGTTGAAAGAGTGATTCTCCCTGTTTGACATTACTGCCTCCGACAAAAATGGCAGTGTGATGTAGATCTTGCGGCCCACGAGTAAACATCGCACCATGCACGAGAGATTCCACATTCTCGGGCGTGATCCCGCCATAACTCATCAGTTCATCGACATCCGCATCGACGGCGACCACACGATCAAAAGTGCTGGGTTGCGCATCGGTGTCCAGTTGAATCAGAATCTTTTTCATGATCGTTCAAACACTCAACAAAGGTGGGAATTGTAAAAAAACAGCAAAAAAACCCCTGCTCTGAATGAACAGGGGTTTGATTTTGATCTTTGCACCTCTGCTGAAATTTCAACCAGCGTAGAAGGGGTGAGAAGCTTCACTCTTCTTAGCAAGCATTTCATCAACAGAAGGCTCATTGCTCATGGCACGAGCAATTGCTTCTTTGGTGGCTGCGTAGTTGTAATCGAAGATTTTCTTATCATCATCCGCTTCCCAGTGAATGAAGACGCCACAGACAATGACCAGATCTTCGCATTGGTCTTTGGGAATGACTCCGGCTTCTACACTGTCCGCAACTGCTTTTGCCACAGCGTATTGAGCAGGGCCAAACATCTGAACGGCCTGTTTCGCACCTTTGATTGTGACCTTAGTCACCATGACAGTTGCTGGCTTCACAGCCAAATTTGGTGATAATACCGCTAATAAGTTGCTATGACCCATTTTCTGGCTGGACAGAGCGTTTGCAAAAGCTGCTCCGACGGGACCATTTTTGTCACCAATCAACAAATCGATATGAGAAACTTCATTACCTTCGCCTACAAGTGACTCACCGACAAACATTGACATTCTTTGTTCTCCATTTTGGATTAGGTTCTCACAATTATGCGTCGCGCATAAAACTAAAACAGATCATGAATACCGCAGTCCTAGAGGGACGGCGAAACAAACTGTCGTCAGGTTCGCCTTGGATCATTCGTAGCCTGCTTTCAGTAATAACAATTTAAGATCAGGATTGCCAGTAATTGGCTGGTAATCAGACTAAATCCTCCTAAAATTATTATTAAATTCCACCAGTACACGGTCTTATGAACAAACAAAATCAAACCGATTTTCCAGAGAATCCTCAATTACTGATTGTGGGTGCCAGTACGCGTGCCGCTGCATTTTCCGCTTTAAGAGCCGGTTTTCGACCTGTTTGTGTAGATCAATATGCAGACCAGGACCTGCTAGAGATCGCGGAAGTGATTCCCAAAACCGCCGTCTGCTCTGACTGGATAGAGACGCTTTTGCAACGCTCACCGCTGGAATGGATCTATACGGGGGCGATGGAAAATCAGCCAGAATTCATCGAACAAATCAGCCAGAAACATCTGCTGAGAGGTTGTGATTCGGAGGTTCTGGAGCGCGTCCGGAACCCGTTTTTACTGGAACAGATACTTTCTCAGAGCAAAATTCGAGCGGCTCCTTGCCTGCCAGCAGGTTCCTTATTTAGCGAAACAGAAAAATGGCTTTCCAAACCGTTCAAGGGTGCAGCCGGGGCTGGAATCCAGTTCGCTGGTTCTCATTCCTCTACTCATTCAATCCAGGAAAACTGTTATCTGCAACGTTACGAACCTGGAATCCCCCTTTCTGCGTTGTTTATTTCGTTTCAGCAAGCCACCGTTCTTGTCGGAGTTTCCCTGCAGTTTATTGGAAATTCCGCCTTTCACGCTGGTCCCTTTCAATTTTGTGGCGGTGTCACTCTCTCGCCTGTGACTTCCTGGTTGAAAGAATCACTTGAAAAAACGGGCCAAACGATATCGCAGCATTGTCAAATTCAGGGAATTTTTGGTTGCGATTTCCTGCTGAATCCGGAACAGGAAAATGAGATCTGGCTCAATGAAGTCAATCCCCGCTACACGGCTCTGACAGAACTGTTTGAACTTCAATATCGCCTGCCACTACTCCATTGGCATCTCGCCGCCTGTCGCTCGTTTGATGAAACTCAGACTGGCAAAAATGCTCTCAAACAACTGCAAAGCGAACTTCTTCAGTCCGAAAAAGGGCGAAATCCACTCATTTCCAAAGGAATTCTCTATGCTGCTTCGAAAGTGAAAACACCGAAAACTGGCTGGAATTCTTTCTGTACTGATCATCTCTATCAAATCCCCGAAAGTGCCGACATCCCCTGTTCGGAAACGATAATCGCTCCCGGTTCGCCCATTTGCACTGTTTTTGGAGTCGGGGAGAATCTGCAGTCCTGTCTGCAGTCGCTGGCTGAGAGAGTTGTGCATTATGAGCAGATTTTTGAGCAGGATTCATGTCAGTCCAGGCAGCATTCAGAGGTCTTTAACACATTCGTGCCCTTAAATAAAATAGAAAATCTGTTTTTTCAGGGATTTTCGCCAAGCAGGAATGAATCGCATTCGTTTCTTGAAGATTGAGCGCAATGGTTATAAAATTAAATTTTGAAGGATGGCAATCAAACACAGATGAGCTTTTTTACAGTTGAGCCTCGTTATATAAAGGAAGAATGAAAGACCAATGCCCAAGTCAACAGATATCAAAATTGTTGAGGCAAAATTTTCCACAGAAGAAGTCCCTTTTCGAACCCCGCTGAAGTTTGGTGGGCGAGTGATGGATAGTAGTGTTCTGCTCAATGTGGAAGTTGTTGTTGAAACGCTCAACGGAAAACAGGGTATTGGAATCGGCAGTATGCCAGCCGGTAATATCTGGGCCTGGCCCTCTTCAGTAGTCAGTCCTGATGACGCTCTGAAAGCCATGATCGAATTTCTGAAGGAAGCAGTCGACATAGCCAACATCTGTCCGGAAATTGCGCATCCGATTGATCTGATGTATCACATTTCTGCTGAATACCATTTCATGGCGAAAAAACTTTCGAAGCGATTAGGCCTGGATGAAGAAATTCCTGAGTTGGCGCAACTGGTTGCATCGAGTCCACTGGATGCCGCGATTCATGATGGTTTCGGACGTGCGAATCATATCAACAGTTATAATGGTCTTTCCAAAGAATATATGACTCACGATCTGGAAGAGTACCTGGATGATCAATTCAAAGGGGAATATCTGGACCAATACACGTTACGAGATCCCAAGCCATCACTTCCCATTTACCATCTTGTTGGTGCGCTGGATCCAATCACTGAAGCCGATATCGCTGAACGAGTGAATGACGGGCTGCCGGAAACACTGGGTGAGTGGATTAAAGCGGACGGACTGACGCATCTGAAAATCAAACTCTCAGGTGACAATCTGGACTGGGATATCAGCCGTGTGATGGCCGTCGAAAATGAAGCCGTCAAAGCACAGGGTGAACGTAAAAACGATACCTGGTTCTACTCGCTGGACTTCAACGAAAAGTGTGAAAACGTCGATTATGTACTCGACTTTCTGAACAAAGTGCGCGAACAAACGCCAGCTGCCTTTGATCGAGTGCAGTATATCGAACAACCTACAAATCGTGATCTCAAAGCCAACCCTGAAAACAAGATGCATGAAGCAGCCAAAATCAAACCTGTCGTGATCGATGAATCGCTGGTAGATTATGATTCGCTACTGCTCAGCCGTGATCTCGGCTATTCGGGCGTCGCTTTGAAAGCCTGCAAAGGCCAAACCGAATCGCTGTTTTTGGGTGCTGCTGCCCAGAAATTTGATATGTTTCTCTGTGTGCAGGATTTAACCTGTTGTGGTTATTCCTTCTTACATTCAGCCAGTCTGGCAGCGCGTATTCCGTCTATCGCTGCAATTGAAGGTAATGGCCGACAGTATTGCCCGGGGCCGAACAAAAAGTGGAAACGCTCTTATCCCGGCATGTTTAATATTACTGACGGGACGGTAAAAACCGCTGAACTTAACGGCGACGGCTTAGGATTCTAAGCAGAGTCATGAATGTTCGCTACCAGACATTGTTGCGGTTCTGGTACGCCTGGAAGTTGAAGAAGGCGAACAACGCAAACATGATGCCGGCAAACCGAAAGTCTGACTTAAAGAAATAAAAGGCAAGGCCGCCGGCTGCCACCATTGAAATTTGAATCGCCAGCACATCGCCCCGATTGCGCTTGACGGCTTTGCAGATATCTTCGCAGATGTGCCCGCCATCCAGCGGTAGAACCGGTGCGAGATTGATTAACCCCCAATACAGGTTGATGAAATACAAGTAGTGAAATGTATTACTTACATAAAAGGATGCCTGCTGGCTCAAGTTATTCCAAAGTCCATACCTGATTGAAAAGAACTTGAAAAACATGACTGCTCCCAACAGACCGAAACCGGCCAAGGGTCCTGCGGCAGACACGATGATCGAACGCTGCGTTGTCATTCCCGAATAGGGCTGAAACATAGCCAGTCCACCGAAATGATACAAAACGATTTCCGGAGGCCAGCCATAGTGTTTTGCCATGATCGCATGTCCCAGTTCATGCACCAGAATGGAGACAAAGACACAGGCAATCCAGATGAACGTCATTTTGATATCATCAGGGCTCCAGCCCATGTACGCCGACACAGCCCAAAAGAGCGGGTGCACGCGCACCGGAATCCCGAACAGGGAAAACCGCAAATCAAATTCTGTGGGATTCACATTTCCCAGCATCGTTCGTACTTTCTGTATTCAATTTCAACAAAACAGACTCGAATACGTTCTCCAAATTTTGTATTCTGCTCGCACTGTATCGTGGTCCTGAAACCAGGGCAATTGCAGATCAGACCACTTCTCTTGGGGTATTAATCTCTCCATTTTTATCTGACGCATTTACAGTAATCAAATTGAGTCAGAAAAAACAGGCTTTATCCAGATTCCCCAGACTTAACCCCCAGACTTAACATTGACGCATTTCACGAAACGGATACGATTTGCAGTCTTGATGGGCAGTGGGTCGCACAAGTTCTGACTCTGACTGAATCCTGACGGATCACTCAGAGTACTGCGGGGACACCCCGCGGGAGAAGAATTGACTATGCAACGACATGTGAAGTGTCGCAACGATAGACTTTTATCGTAGCAACACTTCGTCACAGGATCGGTTGTGCGGCCCGCTGGCCATTTTATCTTTACAATATTTTTAGGTTATCAGATCCATCAACCTGATAACAGGATTTCTGAATGGGCTTATTTCAATTTTTACGCCAGCTCCTGTTTGGTTCACCATCAAATCGTTCCGTTGCGCCTTCTGAAACGGGGCAACCAGAAAGACGTACCCAGCGTTCGCGCGCTGCCCGTAAACCACGTCTCAAACCATTTCGCTACAAAAGTGGAGATAAAGCTGAGATACCTGAAACGATAGAAGTTTCCTCTCCGCCGCACGAACTTGCCCGTTATGGATCTCGAACGGGTCATTATTTTGATATGACGCGGGATAGTGATGTTGAAAAGCTAGATCGGTACAATCTGCCTCAATTTCGCACACCGCTTGAACTTTCCCAATGGCTGGATATCCCGCTGGGAAAACTGGCCTGGTTGACGCATCGGTTTAATCAATTTGATCGGCCGGATGATGTCGGTGATTCGCACTATGCTTATCACTGGCTACCCAAGCGAAATGGTTTTCGGCTGATAGAAGCCCCCAAACCTTTTTTGAAAATTGCACAGCAACAGATCCTGCAGGAGTTACTGAGCAAGATCCCCGTGCATTCAACGGCACACGGATTTATCACCGGTCATTCCCCTGTCACCAACGCGCGGCCTCATGTGGGAAAACGCGTTGTTGTCAAATTTGATCTGGAGAATTTTTATACCAGTGTCAAATTTTCGCGTGTCGTTTCCATTTTCCGCAGTGTAGGTTATTGTCGTGAAGCAGCGATTTGTCTGGCACGACTGACAACTTCGGCAGTGCCGATGAGTATGCCGTTTCCTGACGGAAGCGTGCGCCCACTTTATCCCTATCTGTCGCGTCATCTGCCGCAAGGTGCCTCCACATCCCCTGCACTGGCCAACCTGTCGGCCTTTTCGCTGGATGTTAGGCTTTCCGGATTAGCACGTTCTTTTGGTGCCGACTACACGCGCTATGCCGACGATTTAACGTTTTCCGGATCAGGTCAATTTTTGCGATCGTTGCGTGTATTTATTCCACTTGTCGAACAGATCATCCGCTCTGAGCGATTCCAGGTAAATCATTCAAAAAGACGTGTGTTGCGAAATAATCAACAGCAGAAAGTGACCGGCGTTGTGGTCAACGAACACACGAACGTCCCGCGTAAAGAATTCGATCTCCTCAAAGCGATTCTGACGAATTGTATTCGTTCGGGACCTGTCAGCCAAAACCGGGAACAACATCCTGATTTCGCCAGCCATCTCCGCGGTCGTGTGGCTTATGTGCAACAACTCAACCCAAACCGTGGCCAGCGTTTACTACAGCTCTATGAACGAATCCGCTGGTAATCCCAGTGTGAATCTTCTGCCTTGTTTCATTCCTGCATTTTGAGGCATAATAGAGGCACGACTGCTCTGAAAGATCTGAATCTTTCGTGGTCTTTTTTTTGATCCCTGATTGAACCGATTTCGTTTTATCAATCAGGGAGTAAAATTCGTGTTTATACCTTTCGATCAGTTAGGAACTATTGTGGGTGGATTTTTTCGAATCCTGTTTGCCAATCCCTATTTCAGAAACCTGTTAAAGCCCTTAACACGTTTCTTTATAGGGCTCATTGCCATCCCGATATTCCATCTGATTCTCAAGAAGGTCGTGCGTGTTCAAGAGATTGATGCAGAGCTGGAAAAAGACCTTGAACAGTGGTTTCGCGGTTCCTTATTACTGTTGGCGGCGACGGCCAATATGGAGGCAGCTTTGTTTGGCTGGGTTCCCATGAGTCTCCAGGGAACGGAAGGCTGGGTTTTAATGGGCTTTCGAATTATGCTGGCCATTGGTGTGATCGAAGCGATGCCTGATCAGGAATTATTTTCGATCATTCACCCTGGCCCCCCACAGTTAAAGATGTCAAAAAAGTATGGTATTTTTCGTGAGCTGAAAGAAAAGTGGTGGGCCATCCTGAAGGGTGTTGTCTGCCAGCATATCAACCGTTCTTCTCCCGTGTTCGCCATCCTGGCTGCGATCGCCGTCGATACTGTGGGTTGGGTCTGTTATGGAATCGCGATCAGTCAATATCTGATTATTGGCTTAGTGACTTCGCGTGACCGTGCGTTGGATGTACTCTCGGAATTTGATCGCAAGGTTAACATGCGCCGCCGCGAGTTAATTGAAGAATTTGACCTGAATGCCTCAGAGGTCAAAGCTGCAGACCGAAAGAACTGCGAAGAAAACGTGGAACAGACGACGGTTCCCACAACTGCAGTCGAAGAGGACCAATCCAAAGCGTCTGCCTGAACTGGAACTGCCAATTATTCTTCAGCCGCTTTTTTCTTGGCAGCCTTCTTTTTGGTCGTCTTCTTCTTAGTGCTCTTTTTCGCTGGCGCTTTTTTGGTCGTCTTCTTTTTTGCAGCTGCTTTTTTTGTCGTTTTCTTGGCTGCTGCTTTCTTCGTTGTTTTTGCAGCTGCTTTCTTTTTAGTTGCCTTTTTCTTGGTCCCTTTTTTCGCCGCTTTGACTTCAAGCCAGTCTACTGCCAGTTCCATGGTTACATTCTCGACTTCGTAGCCTTTGGGAATGGTGGCATTGATCTTTCCATGTTTGACATAAGGCCCATAACGACCATCGAAAATTGCAACTGGCTCTTCGTCTTCAGGGTGTTTTCCCAGGTCACGAATTGGCGTAGGAGCACTCCGCTGTCGTGCCTGCTTTAACAGCTCCACAGCGCGGGGCAACTCGATCGTCAGAATATCGTCTTCCTTCGCCAGTGACTTGTAAACTTTGTCGTGCAGGACATAGGGGCCGAAGCGACCGATGCCCGCGTTTACTTTCTTGCCGGTTTCGGGATGCTCACCTAAACCGCGAGGCAGACTTAAATACTTTAGCGCCAGCTCGAAATTAACATCATCGGGATCGACGGTTTTGGGAATACTCACACGCTTGGGCTTGGGTCCATCTTCAATGACATCCCCTAATTGCAGGTAAGGGCCAAACGGACCAAATAACTTGTAGATCGGCGTGTTTTCTTCGGGATGCATACCCAGTGATTTCGGGCCCTCGCTTTTCTGGCGAATTAATTTTTCTGCCAGTTCATTCGTGAGATCAGCGGGTGCGATATTCTCGGGAATCGATGCGGAAATGGGTTCTTCTTCTGCTCCATCTGTCACATAAGGGCCATAGCGACCAACACGTACCGCCGACTCGATCCCATCCAGATTCAAGGTGCAGATTTCCCGCGCATCGATGGTCTCTTCATTGGCCTTCACCTGTTCATCCAGGCCTTCTTTCCCGCGATAGAACTGATTGAGATAAGGTAACCGGTCCCCTTCACCGACGGCAATGTCATCCAGCTGCTGTTCCATGGCTGCGGTAAACTGTAAGTCGACCAGATTCGGGAAAAACTTTTCGAGCAATCGCGTGACAGCCAGCGCAGTAAATGTGGGCACGAGCTGACTGCCGACCTTATTCACATAGCCGCGGTCCTGGATTGTTCCGATAATGGAAGCATAAGTACTGGGACGTCCTACTCCTTCACTCTCCATTTTGCGAACGATGGTGGCTTCCGTATAGCGTGCGGGCGGTTTGGTTTCGTGCTTTAGAGGGTCAACCTGACTGGCTTCCAGCGCCTGATTTTCTTCCAAAGGTGGCAAGACTGACTCGCTGTCATCTAAAGCGGCTTCCGGATCATCAACTCCTTCTACATAAGCGCGGAAGAAACCGGGAAATTCAACATGGCGTCCTGTAGCACGGAACTCGGCATTGTCGGCTGTGATTGTGACTGTTTGAAAACGTAATCTGGCTTCTTCCATCTGTGTCGCCATCGTTCGCATCCAGATCATTGCATATAATTTACCCTGCTGCCCTTTCAGGCCAATTTCATCAGCGGTTTTCATTAACTTTCCAGCGGGACGAATCGCTTCGTGTGCTTCCTGCGCGCCCTTGGATTTCGTATCAAAGCGGCGAATATTCGGGCTGAGATAATCTTTACCATATAAATCTTCGATTCGCTCACGCGATGCAGACACCGCTTCATTCGAAAGATTGACACTATCGGTACGCATATAAGTAATGTGACCATCTTCGTACAACCGCTGGGCAACCTGCATGGTTTCACGAGCTGACATGTTCAGCTTTCGGTTCCCCTCCTGTTGCAATGTACTGGTGGTAAACGGAGCCGGTGGCTTACGCGATTGCAGACGTTGCTCGACCGAAGTCACCTTCCAGTCCGATTTTTTGACTCGTTCCAGCAACTCGTCGGCCTGCTGTTCGTTTAACAGTAATACATCGGACCCCTCTTTCAGCTTACCCGTTGATTCATCGAAGTCTTTCCCGCTGGCAACTTTTTTTCCGCCAACGGTCATTAACATCGAATCAAATTCGGCTCCCTCGGAAGTCTTGAGCAGAGCCTTCAAATCCCAATAGGTACCGCTGCGAAAGGCGAGTCGCTCGAGTTCTCTCTGCACCAGAATCCGAACCGCGACAGACTGTACACGTCCGGCAGACAGTCCTCGCGCAATTTTTTTCCACAACAGCGGACTTAATGTAAATCCATACAATCGATCCAGCACCCGACGCGTTTCCTGAGCAGAGACCAGGTTCAAATCGAGATCACGTGGATTCGCAATGGCTTCCTGAATGGCTTCTTTGGTGATTTCTGAGAAAACCATCCGTTTTACAGGTACTTTGGGCTTCAGTAATTCGGCTAAATGCCAGCCGATGCTTTCGCCTTCGCGGTCTTCGTCCGTCGCCAGAATCAGCTCTTGTGCATCCTTCAGAGCGTCTTTGAGTTCTTTGACGGTTTTTTTCTTCTCTTTGGGAACCAGGTAATAAGGCTCGAATTCTGACTCGACATTGACCCCCAGAGTGGCCCATTTGTGTTTTTTCTTGAATTCCGTCGGGACATCAGAGGCTTTGGTTGGTAGATCACGAACGTGCCCCATACTGGCCAGAACCTTATAGTCACTACCTAAATAGCCGCCGATTTTCTTGGCTTTGGCCGGTGACTCAACGATCACCAATGCTTTTAGCTTTTTCTTTGCCACCAGACCTGCCCTTCCTGAGAAATCGACCTAAACCTTGTCACCAAAGTCATGCTGGCTACAATATGCAGCTCAACTTTTGCTAATTTGCATGTATTTTGAATCGTTGTATGAATCTGTTTGAAAACTTTATCTCGGCAATCCATAACCGCCACAAAAGTCTCTGTCAAGGCTGTATTTATTTTTTTCACCTCTGATTCTGCCTCGAAAGGGGGAACTTTTCGTGGTAAGAACAAGCCGGAAACAGCAGGATTCTTTGAGAGAAGACTTTCATGAACGACCGGAATAAATTACAACACATGAAATAAACGGAAAACTCTTTTCCAATGGGAAGATACGAACAGCGAACATCCCCTCAATCGAAGCTCGCTGACACCACATTTTTGCTACCGGAAATCGATTTTAATCGACTTGCAGACTGAAGAAGGAAACAGAATGGCCTCGCCACTGGAATTGTTTCGTAAAAAACAAAAAGTATTAATGGTTCCGCTCACCATCCTGGCCATGTTTGCGTTTATCGTCATGGATCAGTTAAAACCCGAACAGATTCCGCCAATTTTGGGAATGCTGGTATTCGGGCCTCTGTTTTGGTACCTCGGAAAAGACCGTGGAAAGGGAACACAGTTCGCGGTCTTCGGAATCATTATCGGTTTCTTTGTGGGTTACATGTATATGCCCCGCCAGGGTGCTGCGACGGTTGTGACGAGTACCGCGGGCAACATCGACATCAGGGAATATAATGTTCTCGTCAAAAATCGACAGATTGCCAATCAGTTTGTCAACAGGACCTATTACGCGTCATTACCCGAGGAAGAACAGGAACGCGCCCAACCTCCACGTGGCGCCCTGTTTGGTTTTGGCCGGAATACCGAAGATGACATCATCCTCGAATTTCTGTTCCGCAAAGAAGCGGAAAAAATGAATCTGGTTGTTTCTGATGAGACAGTCACTCAATATATTTCCCGCTATACAAATAATAAACTGAGTAAAAATGCATTCCAGAAGACTTGTCAACAGATGAGGCTGACGGAAGGCCAGATCTATGATATTCTCAGGGATCAAATCCAGGCACGGCTGGCGTTTCAAATGCTCAGGCCCGAAGTATCACTGACCCCCGATCAGTACTGGAACTTCTACAAAAAGTTCAACGTACGCGAAGAACTTGAACTGGTGGCTCTACCAGTGAAAGCATTTGAAGACGAGGTTACCGCCCCGACTGAAATGGAAAAGAAAGTATTTTTCGAAAACTATAAAAGTGTGTTTCGAAATGAGAAAGGCCCCGGCTCACCCGGATTACGACAACCACAAAAAGTGCAGGTTGAATATTTACTGGTAGACTTTGAAGAAACAGAAAAACTGGTTCCGCCGGTCACTGATGCCGAAATCAAAACGTTCTACGAAGACAACAAGGAACGCCTCTACAAGAATAATCCAATTCCTGATTCGCCTGACATGCAGGCACCAGGTGGGCCCACACTGGATCAGCCCGTAGAAGCGGTCAAGCCGGGTAGTTCAGCCACGCCTGAAAAAACCGATAAGAAACCAGCGGCTCCCGCTAAACCACAGCCCACCCCAGGTCAGGAAACAAAACCAAAAGCAGCTCCCAAGAAGGAAACTCCTAAAAAGGAGGCCCCCCAGAAGAAGACCGAGAACAAGAAAAAAGAATCGAGTGCTCTGGAATCTGATTCCACCACGTTTGTCTCACTTCTGGATGAAAAGCCTGCTGACGCTCCTGTGAAGGCTTCCAAACCTGGTGCATCACCGGCAGAGAAAAAACCGGGGGCAGAGAAAAAACCGGGG
>Ga0055584_100001847_pt1 | contig 20839 bp, 23 predicted proteins | sample OSDHelmetaG_FD_58716 | JGI IMG/M metagenome (GOLD analysis project Ga0055584, IMG submission 58716) | Pelagic marine sediment microbial communities from the LTER site Helgoland, North Sea, for post-phytoplankton bloom and carbon turnover... | ecosystem: Environmental > Aquatic > Marine >...
ACATCACCTGGCCTTAAAGTATTTTTGAGCTCTTCAAATGTGTGTGTTGGGCGGTCATTTGAAGAGCTTGGCATGGTCAGGAATTTAATAAGAATTTTGCTTATAAAACGTAACATAATTTATAAATATCTTTTATTAAGTATACTGAAATTGTTTATTAATATATGTTGAATACAATCTAATACTAAATTACAATTTAATTATGTATCAACTTATTTATTTGAGCCATGCCTCTGATGATTTTGACCCTTATGGTGATAAGGGAATCCAGTCGATCTTGCAAACGGCCTCCATGACTAATTCAATGAATGATATTACGGGAATGCTTATATATCGTAATCATATTTTTTTACAGCTTCTCGAGGGCGGAGAGGCTGAGGTGAAGGCGATTTATGAAAAGATAAAGAAAGATCCGCGGCATAAGGATATCAAAACCATTCTTACCCAAGATACAGATAAAAGAGTTTTTCCCACCTGGTCTATGGCCTATTCAGACCTTGAAGGTAGAGAGATCGATCTCGTTAATGAAGTTATGCCTTGGGATCAAATTGTTACTGACTTTAAAGCAGGTAAACATATTGAAAATAAGAAAATTCTTTCGATATTTTTACGTTTTAAATATAACCAAGCGGCCTAAGAATTTAAGTCAACTCTCTGCTTTTCAACTTTTTCAATAAGCGCTTTTTTGTAATCATTAAGCTTATCTCTTAAGTCTTGCGAACCGACTGCTAAAATTTGAACCGCTAAGATTGCCGCATTAAGAGCTGCATTGACGGCGACTGTAGCAACAGGGACTCCGTTTGGCATTTGAGCAATAGAGAGAAGTGAATCCCAACCATCGAGTGAATTCGATGATTTTACGGGCACTCCAATAACAGGAAGAGATGTAGCACTGGCCAACATACCTGGAAGGTGAGCAGCACCACCGGCACCTGCTATTAATACACTATAACCATTGTCTTGAGCTTTTTCGGCAAAATCTAACATTTGTTTGGGAGTACGATGAGCTGAAAGGATTTGTAATTCATTTTTTATACCAAAGTCATCTAAGAATTCTTTGGCAGCTTTCATAACACTTAAATCACTTGAGCTTCCCATTATAATTCCAACTTTAGACATAACTTTCCATCCTTTTTTGAACAAGTTTCAGTTTATCAATGGCCTGTTCTAAATGATCGGCCATGAAACAAATATGACCAACCTTTCGACCTGGTCGGGCCGTTTTGTGATAATAATGCAAATAAGCTTCTTCCATATCTGCTGGGATCAATTCTTCACATTCTTCTTGTGTTAAACCAATGAGATTAAGAAGAGCAGAAGGCTTTTTCAATTGAGTATTAGGAAGATCGTCATTAAAGGCACAGGCAACGACATGATCAAATTGTGATGATTCACAGGCCTCAATCGTATGGTGTCCAGAGTTGTGACAACGAGGAGCCATCTCATTAACTAAGAGATGATCTGAGTTTGTTAGAAAAAATTCAACGGCCATAACCCCTTGGTAAGAAAGGGCCTCAACAATTTTATGACATATGCTTCGCATCTGATCTTCTGTATTGTTATCAATATTGGCGGGAGAGAATAGATAATCGAGTTGATTATCATGCCTCATGCTCATTTCTGTAGCGGGAAAGCTTTGAACTTGTCCCTTAGCATTTCGGCTTACAATCATGGCAAGCTCTTTTTTAATCTCTTGTTTATCTTCGGCATAGACTTGGGAGTTAAAGAAATCCTCATTAACATCACTACTAGGCCATGAAAAAACTCCTCTTCCATCATAACCACCTGTGGCCAATTTAAGGATTAGGTTTCCATATCCACCAGAAGTAAGCTGATCCATAGAGCTTACTTCAAAGAAGTCAGCTGTAGGAATACCTTCTTTTTGAAGAAATAATTTTTGTGAATATTTATTACAAAGAGTTTTTAAAGACTCATAGCTTGGAACAACATTAAGGCCATTGAGGGCCTCAATATCGAGCTTTTCAATTTCAATGGTGAGAACATCACTTTTGTTGGCCAAGTCCTGATATTTAGTTCCATCAGTCGTAAGACCAATAACACTACCATTAGATATTTTATGGGCGGGGGCCTCTGCTTGGTCCAGGCCAATGCAATCAACTTTGCGCTGATGAGCTGCTTCACAAATCATGTAAGATAATTGGCCGCCACCAATGATTCCCAACTTTTGCATGCGATATGTATCGCAATCTCTATGAAGAAATTCAATTAAAATAGCACATTTAAAGTAAATTATTCACTCAAAGTACTCCGTTTCGCTCAGAGTTCTTCAAATATGTATGATTTAAGGTGGTGGCCCCGGGGAGACTTGAACTCCCACATCCGAGGATACCTGATTTTGAATCAGGCGCGTCTACCGATTCCGCCACAGGGCCATAAAGAGTTTGTCAGACTAGTTCGGTAAGTGAGGAAGGTCAATATTAATGCAAAGCCAAAACATTAATCTTTTAAAAAGCCAAGTGCGTCTTTAGAATCAAAGCGGAACCTAAACTCAGGACACATTTGTTTAAGTGCTGAGTTATCAAGTAGGCAAGGGTATTTTATATAATCGATTAGATAATTAGGTCCATCGAGCCAGGCCTTTTTCAAAAATTGAGCTGCATTTTCCAGAAGAAAAACGGACATAGGAATCCCACCTTTACCAACTAATTTTTTAGCATCTCTTATAGAGATATAGTCATTAGGTGCTACATTATAAATACCCGTTTTCATCTTGTTTATTCCACTAACAATAAGATTAGCGATATCGAACTCATGAAGAAATTGAAACATAGGGTTATAGTCGAGTGGTACTGGTGATATAGAAGAGGTCAAATAAGTTGTAATGGCATTATTGATACTGGGCCCAATGATATTACAAGGCCTTAGAATTACTGTCTTTATTAAATCTTGGTTTTTCCACATCCAGTTTGAGCTGACCTGATCCATTTCAACAACATCTCTAATTTCAGGGTGCTTAAAATCAGCTCTAAGTTGGGCATCTTCTTTTAGAAAAATAGGGTTATCAGCAAATGCACCATAAACATGAAAGGTCGAAAGAATAAGGACTCTTTTGACTTCATATTTAAGGCATAGATCTAAAATTCTTTGAGTACCAATGACGTTGAGGTCTAGCCTTTTGGCCAAACTGCCTAGAGGGTTTGAGCTAGTATGACTAGTTCGACCAAGGTGTATTACTGTATCAAATTCGTGTTCACGAAAGATATTTTCGAAATTTGTACGAGTGTACTTGGCCTGAATAAGAGTGATATTTGGTGAAGAGGGTTGAAAGTCTAAGCGACGTGAGTCTATGCCAATAATTTTTATATCTGGGTGAGATTTAGTTAAAAGTGTTGCAGTGATTTTTGCCAGACCTCCAGCAATTCCAATAATCAATACATTTTTGATTTTCTTTTTACTCAATCCTCCTCCAACGGCTTATTGGCCCAAAAAGGCCGTCTTTTTTTTCGGCCTTCTAAAATCATATCCTTTATTTGTTCGACAATATTATCTAGATGAGGAGCAATTTCACTATCACTAGCTTCTGGTTTAATATCACTAGGGAGCTGATAAGGTTTTCCAATATAGATATCCACTGGGCTAGGCATTGGTAAAAGTCCTAAGGGCCCTAGAAGCATTGTAGGGGTTAAGGGGAAGGCCGGCGCATTTAAGAGTTTGGCCAATTTTCGAGAGTGTTGAACATAAGGATAAAACTCTTCAGCCCCAACAACTGCTACGGGAAGGACTTCTTTACCACTTTGAAGGGCCTGTCTAATAAAGCCTTTAGTAAAGCGCTGAAGCTTATAATAATCTTCATGATTTTTAGCGATTCCTCTCACTCCTTCAGGAAAAACTAAAACAGATTCACCTTGCTTAAGAAGTCTTTGGCAGTTTTCTCTATCACCAAGAACAGCACCGCCCTCGGCAAAGAGCTGTCCAATAAATGGGATTGCAGGTACAAACCTTTCAACGAGCGGTCTAAGAACTCGAGGTTTATCCATCTCTAAGACAAAGGCCAAGCAGATCAACATGGCATCAATAGCTATTTGTCCTGAGTGGTTAGAGGCCACAATATAGGCCGAGTCTTGAAGGTTCTCTTTTCCAAAGACTCTGACTTTAAAGTATTTGTGATAAATAGGGTATAGGATGGAGAGGACATTTTTGGCCCTCTTTAAATCAAGCCCATAGGGATCGGATCCATTTGGGTACTGGGACTCCAAATGAGAAATAATATGGTCAATTTCCTCACCTGGGACTTTAAATGAATCAAGAATATCTCTAAAGTTAAAAGGCATATTTTATCCTAACTCCTTAATATTAAATAGTATCTAACTATACAAGTATTTTACCTTATTGGCCTTTCTTCACAATGGGGCCAGGAGTGTTTATAATCGGAGTAGGCTTCTTTTACGCAAGGGGTAAGGAATGAGTAAGTCTTCAGATTGGAAAAATGTAATGAGCGAAATATTTAATACCTGTCAGGACGAATTAAAGCGGACTACTGAAATAGGTAAAAAAATGATTTCTGCTTCGAGGATGAACTCAGTTCTTAATGAGACCTATCAAAATTTAGGCAAAATTACAGTCCAAGCAATTCGCGAAGGAAGGCTTGACTGGGATGACCCTGAGGTAGAAGAGATTCTTAAGCATATCGCCCAATTCGAAAAGGATATTGAGGATATAGAGGGGGATGTTTATAAGATTAAATTTCCTGAAACTCAAAAACCTAAAGACAAGAGTAAACAAAGTTAATAAGACTTCTTTCGAGTTCATTTAACCCTGTTCTTTTCTCTGCAGAGACGTCAAAAACCATTGAAAGGTCCTCTTTATCAAATCTTTGAGATTTTATTTTTTTGAGTTGCGCTCGATCTTTTTGAGTTTTTAGTTTGTCTATTTTATTAAAAAGAAGAAAGGAATTAAGGTCATATTCCTCTAAGAAATGAAAGAAATCTAAGTCTGCTGCTTGGAATGGATGACGAGAATCTTGAATACATAAAAGCAGAACTTCTTCAGGTATCAGGGAAAAAAATGTTGCCATTAGTTTTTTCCATTCTTTTTTCTGCTCTCGGCTCACCTTCGCATACCCATAGCCAGGAAGGTCAAAAAGATGAAAGCTTTTTCCATTTTCGAGAAAAACTTCAAAAACTATAACTTGTTGAGTTCTACCAGGGGTTTTAGATGTTCTAGCAATGCCTTTACCAAAAAGAGCATTGATAAGAGAGGACTTCCCTACATTAGATCGTCCAATAAAGGCCATACCAACTTTTTGACTTTCAAAAAAGGATTGAAGTTCTTCGACCTTACTATAAGCGAAACGGAATTTAACTTGTGCATTTCTAAAAATTGACATGGTTACTTTTAAGCACTCTTTGCTCATTTGGCCACTTAATATGGTTAAAGTTCAGTAAATGGGTCTTATTTTCATACTTCTATACACTCTAACCAACTGAAATTCTTATACAGCAGAGCTGGCCTTGTATTTGAACATGTGGCCCTAGAGGAGGTGAAAAGTGAAAGAGTTAAATTATGTGGGAAAGCAGCTTGTTTTAAATGGTGCCAGAATCGGGGATAATCTTAAGATTAATCCATTTAGGGGAAATAAAAAAACAATATGCCTTAATCGTACAAAGTATATTTTAAGTGGTCACTCCAATGATGTAGGTGTTCATCACAAAGGCTTTTGTTTATCCTTACCATCACTTAAAGGGGATCATCTCGATGTGGAGTTGAAGTACGTTAAAATTCAAGATCCTTGTACTCAGAATAATCATCAGGTTTATCAACTTAAGTCATTAAATTCCCCTTTTCGGATTAATGGAGTGGTGTCTTTTATGTCTTATTTGGGAAGAGGAGATGAACTTGATGTCGGCCCAAATAGATTAACGGTAGAGGGCCCAAATCATGACTCTGAGTTATCAGAAATTTCGCTAGATCAAAAAATATTAGAGAGCTCTCTTAATATATTAATAGAGGGAGAAACAGGAACAGGTAAGAGTCGCCTAGCGAAAATAATTCATGACAAGTCTAAACGTGTAGGGGAGTTTGTGCATATAAATATTTCGTCATATTCACAGACCTTAGCAGAATCAGAAATTTTTGGTCACTCTAAAGGAGCTTTTACTGGGGCCATTAAGGAAAAAAGAGGGGCGCTAGAGCTTGCTAATCATGGAACTCTTTTTATTGATGAAGTGGATTCTCTTTCTATTGAACTTCAAACAAAGTTGTTATTATTTTTAGATCAACAAAAATATAGGAGAGTGGGAGAAGGTAAAGAGAGACAGCTAGATGTTCGCCTTATTTTTGCATCAGGGAAAAACTTAAGGTCCTGTGTTAAAGAAGAAAAAATGAGAAAAGATTTTTACTTTAGGATATCAAGTGGTTTTAAAGTCCAGTTACCAACACTTCAAAATAGTCCTGAAAGTTTAAAGCGGTTCATCACTAATTATGAGTCTCATTATAATATAAGCTTAGGCCCAGCTTTAAAGCAGTTTTATATAAAATATAATTGGCCAGGAAATTTTAGGCAGCTTCAATATCACCTAGATAAAAAAAGAGTTGTAGCTAATAGTAGCTACTGGGAATATGACGATATAGATGATGAGCTTATTGAAAAGGAAGCTTTTGGAGAAAGCTGTAAAGGCAAGACTCTTCAATATATTAAGGCCAATTATGCTTTTCAAATCTATCATAAAACTCAGGGTAATATTTCGTTGTCTTGTAAAATACTTGGAATAACCAGTGCGACTTTAAAAAGCCTTCTTAATACTTATGAAAAAGTGTTTAGCCAGCGAGAATGTTTTTGATATAAACGTCTTGAATTTCTCCCTTAACTCCTAATTCTTTAAGTAAAGAGTTTACGTCTTTAATCACTTTGTGTTTGATAATTCTTTTACCTTCATCGTTTAGGGGAAACTCAGGAATAATAGGCTCTACTGTTGAATTAATTTTATCTAAGATTAATCTTTGTTGAAGGCCCCAATCTTTTGAAAAGTACGCAGGTATATAGCGGTTAGTGGCCTTAAAAGAAAGGTCCATATACAGAGATTTCATTGAAGATGCAGACTCTATATAAACGGGTATTTTTACATTTGGAACTTCAAATATTTTTTTATCTAACTGATGGTAGGGGGGCTTTTTAAGTTTCTCTTCAATTTGGACTGAGTAACTACTCATGGCCCGAGAAACATCTTTCTCTTCACTATCACTCATTTTATAGGCCTGTATTCCACCGAGGGCAACGAGAGTACTTGATACAGTTACAGTCATGAGGGTTGCTGGTTTTAGTCCATGTAACCAAAGCTGCGCCTTTTTAAAAAATGGTGCAATGATGGCAACAAGGGCAACCCCTATTTTTGGTAAGTCTTTTTTTGCATCAAAAGACTTTGCACTAGATTTGATCTTAGATACTTTTTCTTGTCCCTTTTTCTTATACTGATTTGATTTTTGAACAACTTCTTTTTTCTTTTCTTCTAAATGGTGACCTATCTCTTTAAAGCTTTCTTTAGTTTTGAGGATATTTTTTTTAGCTGAATTTAAATTTTTTGATACCTTTTCCGGAGTAAGATTACCCAATGATGACTTTGATTTATCAACGCCTTTTTCTATAAGAAGATTTAAACTATTTAATAATTTTTCAAGCTTACTCAAAACGCCACCTTTCCTAACTAACGGATCGGTCAAAATACCCGCTTATATTAGGATATCATAAAGACCGAGTGTATAAGTCGGCGAAATGAGGCAAGTTTTGCCTTAGTATATCGCAGAGATTTGGTCCTCTTTTTTATCTTGAGTCTTTATCCGAAGAGTTTGATGTCAAGGAGAATGGGATGAATAAGGTAGTTTTGCTTTTATGTTTTATTTTTACTAGCTGTGCTGAGCTTTTTTATACAAGAAGACATCTTGAGGAAATGGAGCATGAAACAGATGGTTTTTTTGTCGCAGGTAGGGACTTTCCACAAGTTCCGGGAGATACGGGAAAGGGATATAGGTCCAAAGCAGATATACGAAAAAGAACACCATCTTCAGATTATGAATCTGCACTAGGAAGACGAAAAAATAGTATTAAAAGTGAGCTTTCTAATAAAGAGGAAAAGCTGAGTTTAGAAGAGTATCGTCGGTATAAAGAGAACGAAGACTACTTTCAAAATGAAAGTGAAAAAATTTATTACCTAGGCCTTCCGTTGGCCGATAGGCTTCATTACCTAACAAGTAAAAGAAGGGTTATTGTTAATCCATCTGTGGCAGACCAAACTTATTATGATACGAAAAATGACTTTAACCGTTCCGTTTTTGTAGGGATGAACAAAAACTCAGTTATTCAAAGCTGGGGAAGGCCAGAGAGAGTTGAAGTCGCTGGTGACCCACAGCATGAAAATGAGCGTTGGACTTTCTATGATAGGGGAAGAGTACAGCTTATATTCTTTGAAAAAGGTAGAGTTCAGGGTTGGAGCGTTGAGTAAGCTGGGTTAACAGCCTTGCGTTAATAAGAAATTTGTCATAGTAATTGACGTCTAGCTCGAGTGTTGGGAATATGTTTCTTTAGCTAGTCTTATTGCAGGGCAGAAAATATGAATGACTTCTTTTTAGAGTTCGAAAAGCCACTTAGAGATCTTGAATATCAAATCAAAGAGCTTAAAGAGTCTACTTTTAGACCTGAGGTTGATTTTAGTAGTGAAATTAAGGCCCTCGAAAAAAAAGTAAATGTTCTTATAAAAGATATTTATGAAAACTTGAGTCCTTGGGACCGTGTTCTTTTATCTAGACATCCACAACGACCACACACTATTGATTATATAAACGGTATCTTCACTTCTTTTAAAGAAGTTCATGGTGATAGACATTTTGCAGATGATCCTGCCATGGTTACAGGATTTGGTTTTATAGGTGATCAAAGGGTCTGTGTCATCGGGATCGAGAAAGGAAGAAAAACAAAAGAGAAAGTTAAACATAACTTTGGTATGGCAAGGCCTGAAGGCTACCGAAAGGCCTTAAGGACGATGAAGCTTGCCTCTAGATTTAATATCCCAATTATAACTTTAATTGATACACCAGGCGCCTATCCAGGGATTGGGGCCGAAGAAAGAGGTCAGGCCCATGCGATAGCAGTAAATATCGCCGAAATGTTTGATCTTGATACTCCTGTGCTAAGTATTGTTATTGGCGAAGGTGGCTCAGGTGGAGCTTTAGGAATTGGAATTGGCGATAAAGTTCTAATGATGGAGTACTCCGTCTATTCTGTTATTTCACCAGAGTCATGCGCTTCTATTTTATGGGCAGATCCTAAAAAAGCAGATACTGCAGCTTGCTCTCTTCAGCTTGGACCAGAAAAGGCCTTAGAGCTTAAGGTTGTAGATGGAACAATTAGAGAACCTTCTGGTGGCGCCCATAGAGATCCAGAGAAGGCCATTGGATTTGTAAAAGAGGCCATTGAACAAGAAATAAAAAATCTTCTTAAGGTTGATCTTATGGAATTAAGACATCTAAGGGCCAAAAAATATAGGTCTATGGGGAATACAACTATTCAAACAAAGTGAAATCATGTCTAAATTATCTATGACAGGTTTTGGCAAATCAGAGGCCAAAAACCAAGACCATCAGGTCGAAATTGAATTAAAAAGTGTAAATCATCGTTTTAAAGAGGTGAGGTTTAGATCACCAAGCTCTTTAAATGAAATCGAGCTAGATCTTAAAAAGAAGCTTTTTGAACACTTTAAAAGAGGAAGCTTTGAAGTTTTTATTCGAGTGAGAAAAGAGTCTCATTTGGGCCATTTTGAAAATATTGATGATTTAAAAATTAATGACTTCCTTAAAAAATTGACAGTTATTTTAGACAAAGGTGGCTTTAAATATAATTTAAATCCAACAGACTTTTTAAGACCAGAATTTTTCAAAGATAAAGATGAGTCTATTAATGAGGCCCTCTTTAATTTAGTTCATGAAGCCTATGATAAGGCCATTGAACAGCTTCATGATTCTCGTTTGGCAGAAGGTGAAAAGCTTGTTGAAGTGATTAATAAGCATAAGCAGCAATACCTAGAATTTTTTAAGATCATTGAGCAAAAAGCCGATGAAATTAAGGAAAGTCTTGAAACCAAATTGAAAAAGAAACTTCAAGAATACCATGGTGAAGTCACTGTGGATGATAATAGGTTTATGCAAGAAATAATCTATTATATGGAAAAGTATGATATCCATGAGGAGATTAATCGTATAAAAATTCACCTCTCTAAATTAGATAAGATTTTACAAGAAAAAGGTGAAATCGGTCGTCAGGTAGATTTTCTTCTTCAAGAACTTAATAGAGAAACAAATACTGTTGGCTCAAAATCTTCTAGCGAAGAAGTTTCAAGTGCTGTTGTTCAAATGAAAGTACAATTAGAAAAAATTAGAGAACAAGGCCTTAATCTTGAGTAGCCGAGGTAAAATTTTCGTTCTTGTTGCTCCCAGTGGAACTGGTAAATCAACGTTGATGAAAAGAATAAAAAAAGATTTTCCTGAATTTAAAGAATCTATCTCTTTTACAACTCGAGGCCCTCGCCAAGGAGAAGCAGATGGTACTCACTACTTTTTTATAGACAAAGAAGACTTCCAAAATCGTTTGGATAAAGGTGAGTTTTTAGAGCATGCGACTGTTCATGAGAATTTTTATGGAACTTCAAAAGTTTTTGTTGAGTCAATCCTTAATAAAAACCAAAATATGATTTTTGATATTGATGTGCAGGGAGCGGATCAACTCAAGGCCCATTATGGAGATCAGGCCAGAGTTATCTTTGTTGCCCCACCATCTATAGAAGAGCTAGAAAAAAGACTTACAGCAAGAGGGACGGATAAATTAGAAGTTATTGAAATTAGGCTTAAAAACGCTAAAGAGGAACTCAGCAGACAAAATGATTACGATTATTTGGTCGTAAATGATGCTTTAGAAGAGGCCTATAGTAAAATAAGAGAAATATTGAAGTCTGAAATAGAGAAATAATGCAGAATCAAATAGACTTTAGCCATGAACGTGAACTTACTATCGATGATCTATGTCGTAGGCTAGAAGCTTATAACTCGGAAGCCGATATTGAGCTTTTTAGAAAAGGTTTTTCCTTTGCTGAGAAAGCACATGAGGGACAAAAAAGAAGTTCTGGAGAAGAATATATTATTCATCCGGTTAATGTCGTTGCTACTTTATTAAAATTAAGAATGGATATTGATACCTTAGTTGCTGGGTTTCTACATGATGTTGTAGAAGACTGCGGTATCTTACCAAAAGAGATAGAAGAAGAGTTTAATCCTAGTGTGGCCAAAATAGTATTAGGCCTAACAAAAATATCAAAAATTAAGTTTAAAACAAGAGAAGAGTCTCAAGCCGAAAACTTTCGTAAGCTCGTCGTTGCTATGGCAAAAGATATAAGAGTTATTATAGTGAAGTTAGCGGATCGTATGCATAATATGAGAACTCTTCAATATGTCTCGGAAGAAAAACAAAAAAAGATCGCCCAAGAGACTCTTGATATCTATGTACCACTTGCTTCTAGGCTTGGTATCAATAGTGTTAAAGCAGAGCTAGAGGATTTATGCTTAAGGTTTCTTAAGCCAGATATTTATTATCGCCTGGCCGAAAAAGTGGCGATGAAAAAAAGTGAAAGAGAAAAGTATATTAAAGAGGTTATCGAAGATATACACGAAAAGCTTCTTGTCTATTCTCTTAAAGCTGATGTGACTGGTCGTCCAAAACACTTTTATTCTATATATAAGAAAATGATTGCACGTGGAGTTGATTTTGAACAAATTCAAGACGTGCTGGCCTTTAGAGTTATTGTTAATAATATTACCGAATGTTATAAGGCGCTAGGGATTATTCATTCTAGCTTCACACCTATTCCTGGTCGTTTTAAAGACTATATTGCTATTCCCAAAGTGAATAATTATCAAAGTCTTCACACCACAGTTATTGGCCCAAGGGCCGAACGTATAGAGATTCAGATACGAACTGATGAAATGGATGAAGTTGCTGAACGTGGTGTTGCCGCACATTGGGCCTATAAAACTGGTAATCCAACAAATGGAAAAAACCTTGCTTGGGTTCAAGAACTCGTTGAAGTTAGTAAAGAGTCTTCTAATAGCTCTGACTTTTTAAATGTTGTTAAAACTGATTTGGATATTGGTGGTGTATTTGTTTTTACTCCTAAAGGAGATGTCTATGAGCTTAAATACGGCTCTACACCACTAGACTTTGCTTATGCTATCCATACTGAAGTTGGAAACCACTGCGTTGGGGCTAAAGTTAATGGGAAAATGACCACTTTAAGATATGCTCTTAAATCTGGGGACTCGGTTGAGATTTTAACGGCCAAAAACCAAACTCCTTCAAAAGATTGGCTCTCTATTGTTAAAAGTGGAAGGGCGAAAAATAAGATTAAGCAATGGCTGCTTAAAATTGAGAGAGAAAAAAATAGAGAAGTTGGTAGAGACGTTCTTGAAAAGACGTTAAAGTTATTTTCTGTAACTATAAAAAGCTTTAAAAAGAGTGCGGACCTTAAGACCGTCCTTGATGAATTTAACTTGAAAAATGATGATGAGCTTTATGTTACAATAGGCTCTGGTTCTCTATCTCCAGATGATGTTGTCGCAAAATGTCCATCGCTTAGAGATGCTCTCAAGGCCGAACAAAATCAAGAAAAAATTGAAGAAATAAAAAGCTATTCTAAAAAGCTATCTCAGTCGGCCAAGAAAAAGGCACACAAAGATAATGCCGTTATTGTCGACGGTATGGATGATGTCATGGTTAGAATGGCAAGGTGCTGTAACCCTATACCTGGAGACCCTATTACAGGCTATGTAACAAGAGGGCGAGGTATTACAATCCATACAACAGGTTGTAATAAAATAAATGAAAGTGAGTTGGGAAGAACCGTAGGGGTGGAGTGGAATAGTGAGTTTAACTTTAAACACCCGGTAAATGTTCGTGTCATTACTCATGATAAACCAGGTATCTTGTCTCAAATCTCTAAAAATATTAATAATGCTGGAATCAATATTCGTTCTGCTATGGCAAAAAGCTTACCAGACAGAAAAGGAAGCTTTATCTTTGAAGTCGAAGTTAAAGATTATTCTGAGTTATTAAAAACAATTAGTGCCATAGAAGCATTAGATGAAGTCATTTCTGTTAGTAGAGTTTAATTTCCCTGACCTGAATTCCAAAATAAAAGAAAACCATAGGTTCTAATAAGTTTATAAACTTCTTTATAGAGAACTTTTAAGTTTCTTAAATTGGTATAATCTGTTTTTACACCAGAGTAATAAAATTCATAAGGATCAGTCTCTGCTTTAAGATTTTCCATAATAAGTTTAATTCTCATAATATGGTAATCATGACTGATTACAAGAATACGATTGATTTCATCTTGAGAGCGTAAAAAGCGTAACGTAGAGAGAACATTTTCTACAGTATTTCGTGCCAGGTAATCAACATGCATTTGCTCTTGGTTAATAGGAGTTTCTTCACGGTACTTGGATAAAATACTGTTAATGGAATTCTTTGAATAGACACCCGTGATAAAGAGTTGAGTTTCTTTATGGAGTTGAGCTTTTTCCAATGCAAAAGGAATTCGGCCAAGATCACCAGTGAATACAGCAATGAGATCAGGGCTTGATTTAAAGAAAGTATTTTCAGAAACAATATTTTCATTATCGGAAACAATAATAAAAAGCATGCAAGATATGCTGTAAAACAGAAATAAAACACTAAAAATACTCAACGTATTTTTTAAATAACGCAAGCTACGTGTTTTTTTACTTTCAAAAACGTATTTTCGACTAAACATTTTTTTGAGCTATAACCTCTATTTCTACTAACGCATCTTTGGGTAAACGACTGACTTCAACACAACTTCGAGCAGGATAAGGGGCCTTAAAATAATCTACATAAAGATTGTTAAGTTTTTCGAAGTCGTTAAGGCTTTTGAGAAAAATAGTTGTTTTGACAATATTCTCTCTAGTGAGTCCTTGGGACTCAAGAAGGCCATCAATATTTTTAAGAATTTGATTCGCCTGTCCTTCAAAGTGATCCTCCATTGTCATGGTCTCTGGATCAAGGCCAATCTGACCTGAAAAAAGGATAAGATCTCCTATTACAACACCTTGGGAGTATGTGCCAATGGCCTTAGGTGCAAGAGTAGTATCTATAATATTTTTCACTGTGGACTCCATTTACTTAATAAGGCCGTCAAGTAACTCATATTGACGATCTGGTTAACACTACCAGTTCTTTGTACAATATTGGAAGGCTTATTCATAGGTACTAAAACAGGGCCTATAGGATCACATTCAGCAAGCTCAGAAAGAAGTTTATAGCTAATATTGGCCGAGTTTAGGTCAGGGAAAACAAGAATATCAGCACTATCTTCAAGATCAGAAAATGGGAATAATTTTTCCATAAGAGATTTGTTGACTGCGACATCAGCCTGAACTTCACCATCAATTTTCATATTAGGGCACTGTTTTTTTGTTAACTCTACGGCCGACTTGATTTTGTTCGTTTCATCATCAATAGTTGAGCCAAAGTTAGAAAAGCTTAAAAAAGCAACATTTGGTTCTCGCTTCATTAAATTAACGTAAAGCTCTCTAGCATCTATGGCGATTTGAGATAACTCTTCCGCCTTTGGTCTGATATTAACCGTACAATCTGTAAAAAATAGTGTTTTGTTTTTGAACAGTAGTATGAAAATTCCTGAGGCCTTATGTTTATTTTTTGTTCCAATGACATTGAGTAGTGGAGACATCGCTTCTGGATAAGTATGTGTCGGCCCACAGATAAGTGTATCGGCCAATCCATGCTGTACCATCATAGAACCAAAGTAATTTTCATGTCCCATTTGTTCGCTAGCTAAGTACTTGGTAACACCTCGTCTTTGTTTTTTCTCAAAATATTCTTGAATAAACTCTTCAGACTTTTCATGGTTTTCAGGGTTTATTATTTCAATATCTTCAAGCCCATTAATTCCTAGGTCTTCAATCTTTTTATGGATTTTATCTTTGTCTCCCAAAAGGATAGGCTCAATAATTTCTTCTTCTCTTAAGCTTTTAGCTGCATTTAAAATTCTCGTATTAAGACCTGCAGAAAAAACGACCTTAAGTCTTTGTTGAGAGCTTTTGACCATATGATGAAGACCATCTTTTACAGCTTTCATAAACGTAATCGATCCACCAAAGCGTTGCTCAAGATTATAGGCGTATTCTTTAATGTCTTCTATTGGACTTTGGGCAACACCACTTTCCATGGCCGCTTTTGCTACAGCAGGCGAAACACGAGTAAGAACTCTTCGGTCAAATGGTTTAGGAATAATATAATTAGGCCCAAAAGAAAAATTATTATTTCCATAGGCCATTCTTACGTCTTCCGGCACATCTTCTCTGGCAAGATCGGCCAATGCCTTAACAGCGGCCAACTTCATTTCAAGATTTATTTTCTTTGCCCTTACATCAAGAGCACCTCGAAAAATAAATGGAAAACCTAGGACATTATTCACTTGATTAGGAAAATCTGTTCTTCCTGTTGCCATAACGATATCATCACGAACTTCCTTAACTTCATCAGGAAATATTTCTGGCGTTGGGTTGGCCATAGCAAAAATGATTCCTTTAGGTGCCATTGTTTTAACCATATCTTGAGATAAAACGCCGGCCGAAGAGCAGCCAATAAAAGCATCAGCTCCATTCATAGCATCGGCAAGAGTACGAGAGTCGGTATCAACAGCATATATTTCTTTATATGTATTCATTCCTTCTTGGCGACCCTTGTAAATGACTCCCTTTGAGTCACACATAAGAAGGTTTTCTCTTTTTACTCCTAATTCAAAAAAGAGATTTGCACAGGCCATCGCTGCAGCACCAGCTCCACTAAAAACAACTTTTACATCGGAGGCCTTCTTTCCTTGAATTTCAAGAGCATTAATAAATCCAGCGCTAGCTATAATGGCCGTTCCATGTTGGTCATCGTGAAAAACAGGTATATCCATAATCTCAATGAGCTGCTTTTCTATTTCAAAACATTCAGGTGCTTTTATATCTTCTAAATTAATTCCACCAAACGTAGGCTCTAAAGCTTTGACAACATTTACCATTCCTTCCACGCTAGTTTCATTTACTTCGATATCAAAGACATCGATGTCAGCAAATCTTTTAAAGAGTACTCCTTTACCTTCCATAACAGGCTTGGAGGCCATGGCACCTATATTTCCTAAACCAAGTACCGCTGTACCATTAGATATAACGCCAACAAGGTTTCCTTTTGACGTATACTGGTAAGCAGTGGATGGGTCTTTATTTATCTCAAGACAGGGAACTGCAACGCCTGGGGTATAGGCCAGAGACAGATCTCTAGATGTTAAACAGGGCTTAGTTGAAACGACTTCTATTTTACCTTTTCGTCCTTTTGAGTGGTAATCTAGCGCTTGTTTATCTTTGTCCGTAAGTTCTTTATCCATAAACCAATCCTTGGAAGTTTAGTGTAGATCTTTTCATTAATGATAAACGATTTGATTAGATAAAGTTAGCTTTATGCGTCTTTAAATAGAAATAGCTTTGGCCAATTAACCGTAAACTTTCTGAAGTTTTTTGACGAGCTCTACATAGGTTTCCATCGCCTTTTGAGAATTCATTCCTTTGAATTTAGCCCAAGTGTCATACTTTGCTCTTCCTTTTAAATCGAGCATACCAGGTCTTTTGCCTTGTACATCACCTTCTTTGGCCTGTTTAAAAAGAGCATAAAGCTCCAATAATTCATCGTTTGAGGGACGTTTTTTTAGATTTTTGACTTCCTCTGAACAACTTAAGAAATCCTTTTCAAGGGCCATAGAATACATCCTTTTGATTTTGTTGCATGGCCAAGGCTAACATGTTAAATAAGTTCTGACTTTATGATTTGTGTTATAGTGCAAGGTGTTAGATGAGAGAGCTTCTCCAAAGTAAAATTCACAAGGCTACAGTTACCGAAGCAAATTTAGATTACATAGGCAGCTGTACCATCGATGAGGACCTTCTTGATAAAGTTGATCTTTGGGATGGCCAAAAAATTCTTATTGTTAGCAATACCTCTGGTGCCAGACTTGAGACTTACGTTATTAAAGGTCAAAGAGGTTCAGGAATTATTGCTATTAATGGTGCCGCAGCACATTTGATTAAAAAAGGGGAAGAAGTCATTATTATCTCCTTTCAACACTCTGATAAACCAGTAGAACCAAAATGTATCTACGTTGATCAAAATAATAAATTTGTTAAATATCTCTAATTCATCCGAAAGAAAAAAAGGCATTTTATTTGCTACGCTGACTGCCCTGGTCTGGGGATTCTTGGCACTTAAACTTAAGCTAGCACTTCAATTTATTGATCCACTTAGTTTAGTATGGGCCCGCTTCTTTTTTGCTTTGGTAATGCTTTTGATGTGGATGAATTTAATGGGTAAAAAACTAAGCCTAAATGTAAGACCAATAAAATGGATTGTTCCGTGTGCCTTAGGACTGGGACTTAATTATTTAGGGTTTTTGAAAGGTGTGGAGCTCTCTGGACCTGTTACCGCCCAAGTCATTATCCAGGTAGGACCGCTACTTCTTTCATTGGCCGGAGTTATTTTATTTAAAGAAAAAATATCGAGAAAACAATTGCTTGGTGTTTTTTTTCTCGCCCCTGGTTTCTACCTCTTTTACAGTGAAAAAATACAACAGGCGTCAACCTTTGACCTTTATAACAAAGGGAGCCTTTTTATTCTTTTTGGGGCCATTAGTTGGGCCATATATGGCGTTTTTCAAAAACTGCTTGTTCAAAAAAATACTCCTGAAAATATAAACCTCTTTATCTTTGCTTTTTGCTCCTGTCTCTACTTGCCAGTAACTGACTTTCCTAAAATGGTAGAGTTGTCTTTTTGGCCAATTTTACTGGTTATTTTATTGGGGTTAAATACTTTATTGGCCTATAGTTTTGTCGGTGAGGCCTTAAAAAGGGTAGAGGCCAATTTAGTTGGGGTCATTATTACTTTGAACCCACTTATTACGGTAGCGACAGTACTGATACTAGAGACCTTGGGCATAGGTTCATTTGGGCCTGAAAATCTTACTTTTAAGGCACTTTTAGGGATTTTTAGCTTTATTACTGGTGCGATAATTTTTGTCTACTTTGGGATGCCGAACAAAGACTTGCCAATTAATGAACAAGCGCATAATAAAATTAAAATCTAAGGAATATATATGGCATATGAGAATATTTTTAACTCTGAAATAGCACGAAAGTTGGCAGAAAGCTCCGACCCAGATAAGACCCTCAAACAAGAGCTAAAGGCCATCGAGCAGCGCTCAATTGAGCTTAATAAGGCAAGAGAAGTTATGGGTAAAGGATATACTCAGGTTCTCCAGGGACTTCAAATGGCCTTCCCTCATCTTGATTTGGAGGACCCTAATATAAAGGACTCCCCAAATAGAATGGCGCGGGCCCTACTGGAATTATGTGCTGGACTTGGCTCATCAAATTCAGATGTTTTTTCAACATCATTTCCAGCGGAAAACTATAACCAAGTTATTATATTAAAAGACATAGATTATACCTCATTATGTAGTCACCACTTTATTCCATTTAAAGGATCTGTCAGTATTGGGTATTTACCAGATATACATCCAAGCCATGGAGGCAAGGTTGTTGGGCTATCTAAATTGGCCAGAATAGTTGATGTGCATGCGCAAAGACCACAACTACAAGAAAGACTTTCATTTAATATTATGGATGCTATTGAAAAAGAACTTAAGCCAGCTGGAGTTATGGTTGTTGTAAAAGGAAAGCATGGCTGCCTTAATTGTAGAGGGGCCAAAAAAGAACATGCTTCTATGATAACATCAGCTTTGAGTGGGCAATTTAAAACAGATAATAAGTTAAGAGAGGAATTTCTTAGTTTAATTAATGATGGCACTATGTAGTTCAACTCTTGACCTTTGTAGTAAGGAAATCTCTTAACATAAAATTTTTCTTCTCTTTTATTTAAAATTATTGAGTTTATAATATGAAATAGGGAGTAAGAATGAATAAAAAAGAGTCGTCCTTTGATAAAATGCAGCTTGTATATGCCGAAGGTTTATCTCGTAGCATTGATGTTATCGAAGAATTATTAATCAAAATCGAAAAAGAACAAAATCCAGCCGGCTTTATAGTTGAATTTCGTAGAGAGATTTATTCTTTAAAAGGATCGACCAGTATTTTTAATTTGAATTTTATTACAAATTCAATAAACGAATTAGAAGACTTTTTATCTTTGGAGGAAACAGTATATAACTCTGAAGATTTAAAAAAAGTAAAAGAGGTATTACAATATTTGAGAGAATATTCAAAAGCTTTTAAAACGATAAACTCAGAAGACAAAGAAAATCTTTACAATACAATTCTAAATACATTGTATGCCGAAAAAAAACAGCGAAGAGTTTTAATAAATGGTGACTTCCCACTTCTGAATAAGAAAATCCAAAAAGCTTTCAAAGAACTTAATGCCCATATTAGTTTTTGTCAGAATGGCTATGAAGCTTTGGGGAGACTTCTTAATGAAAAGTTTGACTTACTCATAACAAGTTATAAGTCAGAACAGATTAAAGGAACCACTTTAGCCAAAATGATTAAGGTTAATGAGGATATAAATAGAGAAATGAAAATGGTTTTATTAACCTCAATGGAAAACATAGAAGACCTAGATGAATTTGATGCTGTTTTGAAAAAAGACTCAAACACTGAAACTAAATTAAGGGAAGAATATTTAAAGTTCTTTAAAATTTAAATGTTAAGTAGACAAGATTTTGAAATTTTAAATGACCTGGCCAAAAATAAAGATCACGTGATTATTTTAGATTATATCGATGAGTCTAAAAAGGCTTATAGTCTGGGACAAGTACAAAAATTTGATGAACAAAATGAAATGATACAAATAAAAATAAAAGATGAAGATAGCATTTCATTATTTCAAAAAATTATTAACCTTAATGATAAGGTTACACTCTTTTTTAAAAGAAGATGTTTATCTTTCATATGTCAATTTGATAAGAAAAATTATGACGGTGGTCAAATTATCGATTTAAAATTACCAGAAGATATTAACTTTCACGATAGAAGAAAAAATAAAAGGGCCATACTTGTTAAAGCTTGTGTTGTTAAAATCCATAAAGACTCTAAAGCAATTATTAAAAACTGTTACGATTTAGGAGTTGGAGGGTTGTCACTATTGTTATCAAAATCAGATAGTTTGAGTTTAAATGATAATGAAATATTAAAATCTTGTTCTCTTAAACTTTCTAATAACGTAAATATAGACCTTGAGCTTAAACATGTTCGATCTGTTGTTTTGGCCCCTTACCAATACGAAAATTATCCTTATGGAGGCAAAAGGGTTTCTTTTGCATTTAATAATATTTCAAAAAAAGATCTTGAAAAGATAGTGGCCTATATGGATGAAAATGATGCTTTTCGAATTAGTTAGATTGTTTATTTATGTTTTTAAGAAGTATTTTACGTATTTCTCCTTGTTTGATGGGCTTACTAATAAAATCAACCATCCCAGCTTCTAAACATCTTTTCTTATTTAAGTCCAAAAGATCTGCTGTTAAAGCTATGATGATAGGTTTAGGTTGTATGCTTTGATCTTCTGAAATCATTTTTGTTGCCCCTACACCATTTAATTTAGGTAAGTACATATCCATTAAAACTATATCGAATTTCCTTTTTTGACATAAATTAACGGCCTCTTCACCATCACTTGCAATCGTAACCTCACAATTTTCAATACTTAAGAACTTTTTCATAAATTCTTGTGCCATAATATTATCTTCAACAA
>Ga0055584_100001849_pt1 | contig 20837 bp, 16 predicted proteins | sample OSDHelmetaG_FD_58716 | JGI IMG/M metagenome (GOLD analysis project Ga0055584, IMG submission 58716) | Pelagic marine sediment microbial communities from the LTER site Helgoland, North Sea, for post-phytoplankton bloom and carbon turnover... | ecosystem: Environmental > Aquatic > Marine >...
TTTCAGCAAACGAGTGGCACACGGTGGTGCTTCGCTTTGAGGGGGACGAGGTCACCATTTCCATCGATGAGGAGCAGTGGAAGAAGACGCTGAAGCATGGATGTTTCAACGCGCCGAAACGAAAATTACTCTGGATGCAGAAAGGCGGCGAAATGGGGATCGAACTCGATGATATCGAGGTGATCAGGAAGGACGACTGATCGGGAACGTGCGATACAGTTGTCATTGCGTTTCTCTTTTCGACTCGATACGGTCGCTTTCCTTAGAACTCGATCCATGAAAAAACTACCCTTATTCTTTGCTTCCCTGATTTTCACAAGTGCCGCTCTTGCTGAAGAGCGCTGGCTTGATCTGGCGATTGAAGGAGGCCACAACGGCAAGCATGTCGTGATCATCACCGGCGACGAGGAATATCGCTCGGAGGAATCCGGGCCGATGCTAGGGAAAATCCTCAGCGAAACACACGGCTTCAACGTCCGGGTCTGTTTCGCGATCGATCCGGAACACGGATACATCGATCCGAACAATCAGAAGAATATACCGGGACTCGAGGCCCTCGCCGACGCTGACCTGATGATCATCAGCACTCGCTTTCGCCAGCTGCCCGATGATCAATACGCTCATCTTGCTGCGTATTTGAATGCGGGCAAGCCGGTTATCGGCTTCCGCACGGCGACTCACGCATTCACCGGCGGAGGAGCGACGGGCGACTTCAAATGGAATCAATTCGGTTTGAAGATTCTTGGTGAAAAATGGGCCGGCCATCATGGCGGGCACAAGCGGGAGGGAGCCCGAGGTGTGGTTGTGGAGGAAAACAAGGACCACCCGATTCTTAACGGAGCGACAGATGTTTTCGCGACTTCGGATGTATATGGGACCCGCAATCTTGATCAGGGAGCCGCGACAGTTCTTCTCCGCGGCGCTGTCACGGAAACGCTTGAGCCGGATTCTAAACCGATACCTGGTCCGAAAAATGACCCGATGCAGGCGCTAGCCTGGATTCGGGAATACACTGCGCCTGACGGAACAACAAAGGGACAGGCTTTCTGCACGACCGCCGGTGCCTCCGACGACTTCCGCAGCGAAGGCCTTCGCCGTCTTGTGATCAACGCCTCGCTTCACCTTACCGGACTTGAGGTTCCGGAAAATGCGGACGTGACCCCTATCGACCGGTTCGAACCCACCTTTTACGGTTTCATCAGGGAAGAGAAATACTTCAAGAATCTTAACCTGCGCCCTTCCGATTTCGTCGTTGGCAAAACCCGCCAGACTGGATTGCCCGGCCAGAAAAAGTAGCGAATCCCCATGAGTGACCCTGACATTCTCACCACCACGGTTGGTTCTTATCCCGTGCCGGACTGGCTGGCGGCGATGCCTAGCGAGCAGGCGATCATTGATGCGACACGGGTGATCTTTGATACGCAGAGGCAGGCGGGGATTGATTTGCCGACGGATGGGGAACTCTATCGCTTTGATATCAATCATCCGGATACGAATGGAATGATTGACTACTTCGTGGGATCGATGGGAGGTGTCAGCACGGAGGTGGGGCGATCGGATGGAGAGGTGTTCCGGAAAAAGGCGGAGATGGGCTGGCGCGCTAAACCGGCGGGGATCGTCGTTGGACCCTTGGGCGAGGGGAGTCTCAACTTGCTCGATGACTGCCTGCGGGCGAGTCAGGTCGCGGGTGGCGAATTCAAATTTACGGTGACGAGTCCCTACATGCTGGCTCGGACTTTGCTCGACAAACACTACGGCGATTTTCATTCGCTGACGATGGCGATCGCCGATGTGCTCGCGGACCAGGTTCGCGGACTGCCCTGCCAGGTGCTACAGGTTGACGAGGCGAACATTCCTGGAAATCCCGAAGATGGCCCGTTCGCAGCAGACGCGATCAATCGCGTTCTTGATGCAGTTGACGGAACAACGGCCGTTCATTTCTGCTTTGGAAACTACGGAGGGCAATCGGTGCAGAAGGGAAGTTGGAAGGCGCTGCTGGAATTTCTCAATAGCCTGCATGCAGATCACCTCGTTCTCGAGCTGGCCCATCGTCCTGATGATGATCTCGATGCACTTGCGGAGATTGATACCCGGATTCAACTCGGCCTCGGTGTGATCGACATCAAAGTGAACCACGTTGAAACGCCAGAGGAAGTGGCTGCAGCCATTGAAGCGGCTGAGGCAAAAGTTGGATCGGATCGTGTGAAATACGTGCATCCCGATTGCGGATTTTGGATGCTGAAGCGTTCTGTTGCCGATCGAAAGATCGAAGCTCTCGTGAAAGGGCGGGATTTGTTTCTGGGAAAATAAGATGACTGCCATAGCATCTCTGCGATGAAAGATTCTCAAAAGGGCAGCTCCCCCGCCTGGTTCAAACGTCTCGGGCCTGGCATCGTCACTGCCTGCGTCGTGATCGGCCCCGGAAGCATTCTCAGCAGTACCAAGGTTGGGGCGACTCACGGGTTTTCCACAGCGTGGGTTGTCGCTCTTGGATGCTTTCTGATGCTGACCTATGTGACGCTCGGGGCCCGGCTCGGAGTGATCACAGGGGAGTCTGCCGCTTCCATTCTCTCTCGAAAGACGAAGCGCTGGTTCGCTACGATGGTCTGTCTCGGGTTGGCTTTGATCTCAGTTGCCTATCAGTTTGGAAACAACCTTGCGGTTCATGCTGCCTTCAATGCCTATCGCCCTGACGGTGCCGACAGCGGTTTCGTGGGTTTTCTTTTCGACTGGGGAATTGTGATTTTTTTCAACACCCTCGCTCTGTTATTTATCTTTGGATTCAAAGATCTCTACCGGGTTCTTGAGCGAATCATGATGGGGTTTGTTGGCCTGATGCTGTTGGCTTTTCTCATCAATCTTGTATTTGCCAGGCCCGACCTTATTGCGTTTGCCAAAGGCTTCCTTCCCTCGGCAACGAATGATCGTGGTGAGTCCCTGATTTCTCTGGAGCTTGTCGCTCTGCTTGGAACGACCTTTGTTCTTTCCGCCGCTTTCTATCAGAGTTACCTGGTTCGCTTTCGGGGATGGAAAAAGGAGGACCTGCCTTCCGGGATGGTCGATGCGCGCGTCGGTGCACTCATCATGATGGTTCTGACCTTGATGATCGTCGCGACGGCGGCGTCTGTGTTTTACGGGACTTTGTCTGTCGATCAGGTGATGTCGATGAATGCCAGCGATGTTGCCAATCAGCTTCGGCCAGCCTTCGGGGAGAAGGGGAAGCTCATTTTTTGCATCGGTCTTTTCTCCGCTGCCTACTCATCCTTCATCGTCAATTCCATGATTGGTGGCTTTATTCTGTCTGATGGACTCGGCCTCGGCGACACCCCAAATTACAAGTCGACCCGCATTTGCACTGCTCTCGTTCTCATCTTTGGAATGGTTGTTTCTCTCGCGGTCACCAATCTGGGATGGAATCCCGTTTCTGCGATCGTCGCGGCGCAGGCTGCGACTGTCATCTTTGCTCCACTCGCGGCCGTGCTTCTCTGGTGGATGACGGCGAGCAAAGATGTCATGGGAGAAAACCGAAATTCTCTAGCACTAAATATTGCTGCCGCGATCGGAATCATCGCGCTGCTGTTCATGGCATTTCGTCTCGCCGTTTTTGAAATTCCCAAGCGACTGAAAAGCGTCGAACCATCGGCAAAAGCGGTTGCGGTGATTCCCTTTTCTGACCCTGATATCGCTTTCCGTGAGGGTGGCCAGCAATGAAAATTTCCGTGAAAACTTTTGAGTTCCGAGTGTTCCCGATGGAAACGCGGTTTCCGTTTCAATACGGGATCGCGAGCATGACCGAGTTGCCGCATTTGTTTGTGCGCGTCGATCTTGAGGTTGGCGGGACGGTGGCGACCGGTATCGCTTCGGAGGGATTGCCTCCGAAATGGTTTACGAAAAGTCCTGACACAACATTCGAGCAGGACCTCCCGGCGATGCGGGAAGTGATTGATCATGCCGCGGAAATTGCGACGGGATTTTCCGGAGAGAGCTTTTTCGATGCTTGGCAACACCTTTATCGCGAACAGGCAAAATGGGCGGCCCATCAAGGGTATCCGCCGCTTTTGGCAAATCTTGGCGCCAGTCTTGTCGAGCGTGCCTTGCTCGATGGGTTTTGCAGAGCGATAGGAAAGCCCTTTTCGGATGCGCTTCGGAGAAATGATTTCGGGATTCGAGCGGAGGAGGTCGACTCGGTTCTTGGGGGATATTCTCCAGCTGATCTTCTTCCGGAAAAGCCACTGTCGAAGGTGATCGCGCGACACACGATCGGCTTGGGAGACCCCTTGACCGATGCCGATGTGGAAGAGCCGCTTGGCGATGGACTTCCGCATTCTCTCGAGCAATCCATTCGCGCCTACGGCCTGCGCTATTTCAAAATCAAAATCTGTGGAGATCTGGAGCGGGATCTGGACCGGCTTGCGAAAATTCGTAAGGTGCTGGATCGGGAAACGAACGGCGACTACTGGGTCACCCTTGACGGTAACGAGCAGTTCACGGATATGGATTCTTTCCGCGAGCACTGGGTAAGATATGGCGAAGATTCTGGCGCGAGTTCGCTGCTGGATCACACCATTTTCGTCGAGCAGCCCGTCCATCGAGATCACGCGCTTGATGAGGGTGTCGTTGCGAGTTTGAAAAGATGGGAAGAAAAGCCGCCTTTGATCATCGATGAGTCAGACAGCGAGATGTCCTCCTGCCCACGTGCTCTGGAGTTGGGTTACAACGGGACCAGTCACAAGAATTGCAAGGGAGTCATCAAGGGAGCGATCAATGCGATGAGGTTGGAGCAGCGGCGCAGGGAAGGGGGTGAGTGGATTCTGAGCGGGGAAGATCTCGCGAACGTTGGACCGGTGGCATTGTTACAGGATCTGGCGGTGATGGCTTCGCTGGGAGTGACTCACGTAGAGCGAAACGGGCATCATTATTTCCAGGGCTTGAGCGCCTTTCCAGCGGAGATTCAGGAAGGAGTTCTGACAAACCACTCAGATCTCTATCGAAGACGCGAGCAAGGTTTTCCGACGCTCGCGATTGTCGGCGGTGAGCTCCATGTCGGAAGCGTGGTCAATGCTCCCTTTGGAGTCGACTGGATGCCTGATGTGTCGGGTTTTGACGCGTGGTGAGTGCTCGATCCACGCGGGGGTGAGATATACGAAAAAGCCCCGTCCGGTTTCCCGAACGAGGCTTTTCGAAATAGTTCGCAGATCTCGAAAACAGAGATCGCAAATCTCTGAACGCGTTACGCTTTCTGGGTATCCGTTGGAAAGACGGTGTCCTGCGTCTCGGGAACGCCGGGGATGCGCAGTGGGCGAATCGGAAGCTCATCGTTGATGTCGATGTTTTCAGGCACGAGCCTTTGCTCGGCATTCCACATGTCTTCCCAAGTAATGCGCTTGCCAGAGTAGCAGGCGGTGCGACCGAGAATCGCCATCGTAGTGGAGTGGGCGATCCACTCGGCGTCGTCTTTGCGCTCGCCGGAGCGAATCGCAGCGAAGAACTCCTCGTGTTCGAGATCATACATGCTCTTCGGTGTGCGAGGCTTGCGCCAGTTCCAGGCATTCTCTCCCGTGATTGATGCAGAACTGGTTCCGAATTTCGCGATTCCCTTTGTTCCGTAGATCGTATCTCCGGTAAACTGGTAGGAGTTGAGAAATTGTCTCCACTCGACGTGGCAGTTTACATCGTTCGGGTATTCGTAGGTGATGCTGAAGTGATCGTAGATGTTTCCTTCGTTGTTGGGGCGAGTCCGTCCACCGCTTCCGAAGGCAGCGACAGGATCGGCATCATTAAAGGCCCAGCCAACACGGTCGACGTTGTGGCATCCCTGCTCCACGATTCCGTCACCAGCGAGCCAGGTGAAGTTATACCAGTTCTTGATCTGCCATTCGATGTCGCTCATTCCATCGGGACGGCTCGATGCTTCCGGCATAGCTTTGACCGGACCAGCGTTGTAGATGGAGTGGATGCTCTGAATATCACCAATCGCACCGTTGTGGATGCGCTCGAATAGCGGACGTCCGTGCTCGCTGTAGCGGTAGCAGAATCCGCAGAGTACGGAGAGGTCCTTCTCAGCGGCCACTTTGGAAGTTTCGAGAAATTCCTTCACCCCGTGAATATCGGTCGCGCAGGGCTTTTCAACGAAAGAGTGAATACCGGCATCAACTGCTGCCTTGAAATGCTGAACTCGGAAACCGGGAGGCGTTGTCAAGAGAATGACATCGACACCGGAGTCGATGACCTGCTTGTAGCTGTCGATTCCGCTGAAAACGCGGTTGCTGATCGACTCGGATACCTTGTCCTTGGTTGATCCGTATTTCTGGACCATCGCGAGTTTTTTCTCAGCCTCTTCCTGGTAGAGGTCTCCCATTGCCCAGAGCTCGACGTTATCATCCGCCTTCATGGCATTCATCATGGCGCCACCGCCACGACCGCCGGTGCCAACGACACCGATTTTCAGTTTCTTATCATTCGGTGCCCCGAAGGTTACCGATGGGAATGCGATGGCACTTCCCGCAGCTGCGGCAGCACCAGTCTTCTTCACGAAGCTGCGTCGCGAATTATCGTTCTGGGAGTTTTGGGTTTTCTCACTCATAAAAATCTACAGGGTGTGATCCAAGGGTCGATATTCCGACCTGATAGAAGATGTTCCGACAGGTTATCCGGCGTGTCAAAACCGCTTCTGTACGCGATTTTCCGAGTGTAGAGTTCTCCACCCTTCTCAATCCGGCCCATGGATATAGTATTTTTCTTCAAAAAAGCGGTCTCTCTGTTTATTGATCCTGCGGCATTCGTGCTGGGGCTTCTCGTCTGGGGAGCCGTTTTCCTGCTCCTCGCTAGGGTTTTTCAGAATAAGGGAAAAGCGCGAGCGGTGCGAATTTTTCGCTGGTGCGGTCGAGTCTGGCTTGTGGCGGCTGTCTTGCTTCTCTATCTGGGAAGCCTCGGGCCAATATCCGGGGCTATCACTTGGAGTCTCGAGAAAACGGTCACGGAAAATATCGATGAGGCGGGCGAGTATCGATTCGAGAAAGAACCGAAGTTCCTTGTCGTTCTCGCGGGAGGCTCGCTAGCGGTTCAGGGAAAACCAACACTTTCCCGTCTCACTCGCCACGCCATGGGGCGGGTCTTGGGGGCGGTGGATCTTTGGAAGCGATACCCTGACGCAACATTAGTGGTGACCGGGCATCCCAGAGAGACCCTGACGATGCAGACCATTGCGATTCAACTTGGGGTCGATGCGGAAAAAGTCGTGATGGAAAAAGAATCACGAGACACAAAAGATCACCCCGTTTTTCTGAAACCAATCCTCGGCGACGCGCCTTTTCTGCTGGTTACCTCAGCCGTCCACATGCCGCGGTCGGCAGGATTGTTTCGCGGGCAGGGGCTGGATCCGATGTTGGCGCCGGTCGATTTCCAATCGTGGCCAGAGAGCGGATTAGCCGATCCCTATTCGCCATACCATCTCGCACCCAAAGCCGCGCATTTCTATAGCACAGCGATGGCGATTCACGAAATCATCGGCCTGCGATGGGCAAAAATGCGGGGGCAGATTGTTGAGTAGTCCTACTTGCAATCGCTAAGACTGACTAACTTGCCGTTGATCTGCAGTTCTCCATTTCCGGCTGGAATGCTGCGCTTTTGCACGTCGACAGCCTTTCCTCCATCGAAAACGGCACGATAAATTAATTCACAGAGGGCGCTTCGATCTTGGGACTTCTGCTCTCTTCCTTCAGTCCTGTTTCGGGGGAAGAGAAAAGCGAGCCCATCCAACTCGATCAGAACCTGAAGTGCGTCGATTTCACTGACCTCAAAAAAGCGCTGCCACTTGATGTCGGACGCTCGACGCAAATCCTGTGGCGATCAGAAGAGTGGGAACAAAGTAACCGTGATCCAGAAAAGGATCATGACTCGGTCGGATATCCTTTTGTCGTCAAAAATGACCCGGGAACACCTGCTTTGCTGGTCCGAGCATCGGCCTCGCGAGGTTGCCCCCACGGTTGCATACGGAACGACCCGTGACTTCAAGGCCTTCAATCGTGATCCACGCGGCTACGCGAAATGGCCCAGAGCTGATGGACTCATCAGTCCCTGGAGAGAGGGAGATACGCTTTATCTATTCGCCGGAAAATTTCTCCACGAATTGAAACTACGAAACTGACGCCGTGCCTTTCTGACGAATCGCTGCGTGATTGGCAGGATCATAGTGCAGGGCCTGCAGGCCCGCCTCGCTGCCTGCCTCGCAATTTTCGGGCAGGTCGTCGATATAAATGGTCTGAGCTGGATCGATTCCCAGCGTTTCGATGGTGATGCGATAGATCTCGCGATCCGGCTTCATCGTTCCGACTTCGTGAGAATAAATCCTGCCCTGAAACCGGGAAAAAACCTCGTAGTTCGACTCGAAGAACGGGACGTGGATTCCGTTGGTATTGGAGAGAAGAAAAAGTGGAACGCCATCAGCATCGAGTTCTTCGATCCAATCGACCACCGGTTGATTCAATTCGAAAATATCCTCAAAAGATTCGCGAAGAAAATCCCGGTCGCCCTCGTATCCGATTCTCTGCGAAGCGTGGTCAAAGAATTCTCCGGGAGTCAGTTCGCCGCGTTCCAAGGGAGGCGTCAGCGGCTGGACCTTCTGAAAAATTTCTTCCGCCGAAAGAGGGCACAGAGATTCGATCTTTCTCGCTGCTTTTCCAAAGTCGAAAAACAGGATCACATTACCAATGTCAAAAAGAGCGGCCGAGGGCATTTCCTCCAATACGCTGACTAGGGCGAAACGCAACAGGGTGAGGTCGATGAGAAAATAGGGAGGAGAGCCAAAATGACTCCATAAAATGACCCTCCAGATTTCAATATTGTGTCAAAATGACTCTTAATTGCGAAGGTATTGCGCTAGCTGTAGATACATAATCCATTGAATATGAGTTGATTAAATGAAAAAAGCAAGGTTTGGCACGCTGGATGCAGTGCTTGCTAACGAAATTCGGCATTTTGCCAGCACCAACCGAAACAAACACCATGAAAATGATTCGATACAACAATCCATCCGATATCTACAGCGATTGGGATGCATTCTTCGCTGACCCCGTTCGCGCCTTTGCACCTCTGTTCCGCTCGACGACTTCGTCCGCTCACGAGTGGCTCCATCCGTCGGTCGAGTGGTATGAGGATGAAGAAAACTACCATGCCCGAATTGAATTGCCGGGAGTGAAACGAGAAGATCTTTCACTTGATGCCGAAGATGGACTCGTCCGCTTCAGCTACGAAATTCGGAACGAACGAGCTACCGATAGTGAGTCGTCGACTCGTAGCGAGAAACTCGAGCAGGTTCTCCGGAGTCCGGAGGGCATCAATCTCGCCGACATTTCGGCTTCGCTTAGTGATGGCATTCTCGAGCTCACCCTGCCGAAGGCTGACGAGAAAAAGCCGGTGCGCGTGGAAATTAAATAATTCAAAACCTGGAACAGAAAGGATAAATTCATGAGCGATGACAACGAACTATCTTGCACGGAAAACTCGTCTCCCGGTTCCGCCCTCTCCGTGCGCCCCGGCCCGGTCTACAAACCCCGCTACTCGTCGCACTACAGCGATGATCAATGGGAGATTCTGGTTCAGCTGCCAGGTGTGAAAAAGGAGCAACTCACCGTGACGATCGAAAACGAAATCATGGAGATCGAGGCAACTCGCCCTCTCGATGCGCCGGAAGACTGGAAGCCTCTCGCCGAATATCCGGCGGAGAAAAACTACAGGCTCCGACTCGATGTTGGCCCCGAGGTGAACCCGGAAGGTGTCACCGCCGAGCTGACGGATGGCGTTCTCGACCTGCGACTTCCTCTTCGCGAAGAGGTGAAGCCTCGCACGATCGAGGTGAAATAGCGTCTCCGCTTCCCAAATTCTCCCTCAACGCAAACACGGCCGTCCCGAGAGATCGGGACGGCCGTTTTCTGTTTCTGGCGATAATGACTCTACAGTATTCAAATAAACACGTGTTAAATTAATTCTGCGCGCAGAGATTTTGTTTCGCAGGTTTCACCCGTAGACCGCTCTTTGCTTAGCTCCACTCCTGTATAACTGCCGATTTTGGGTCGTTCCATCCCTGTTGCGGAACGTTCCTCCATTTGTTACGGTTGCGGGATGGGCAGATTTGCCACCAGATTGGGGAGCGAGGTATTGCGAATGCGAAAGTGCGCGGGTTTCGCTGCTCTCACGTTTTGCGTTTTGCCGGGCTTCCTCCTTTCTCAGGAGACCGATCCCGCTGCGAATGGTGGTGCCCCGCCGGCGGGTGCCCGATCGGCAGGTGCGACCTCTGGCGAAATGGAATCCCGGGCCCGAATCGTCGAGATGCAGGCGGCAACGGGAGGTGTGGATTACCAGATCAGCGTGCACGGAGAAAACCCGACGGTCCGAGTTACGTTCAAGTCCTACGCGAACGAATTGCGCAAAGACTTTCGCTGGTCCATTTACAAGTATCGACCCGGTGAAAAATCGACGACCCGGAATTTCTGGGCAATCCCGATTCGAATCGAACTGAAGGGCCGTGTCGAAGATGTCTACAAAGGCGTCGATACCGCGACGCAGGTGAAGATCCTGATGGATGGGCGCTTGTATCTGTTCGTCCATGTTCGGCTGCACGATAACTTCGAGGAAAGTTCGTTTCGCAAGGAGATGATCCGCGCGCTGGTGATCGAGCAGATGTTGATGCCTGTGGCACAGAATCCGTCGGCGCTGGCGGAAGGTGATTTTGAGCCGCCTGCGTGGATTGTTCATGGATTCGATCAACTGCTGGAGCATCGCGATGCGGGCAGTCCGAGTTCTTTCTACCAGGGCGCTCTTCGGAGCGGACAGATTTTGAAGCCCGATGAGATTTTTTCCCTCAAGAATCCCGATCAGCTAGACTCGCTGAGCTATACCGTTTTTCGGGCTTCTGCTGCTGCGATGGTCGAGACTCTGCTCGATCAGCCGCAAGGGGATATTGGATTGCGTGAAGTGCTTGGAGATATCGGGACCAAGCCCGGAGTAGCCGTCGCGTCTCTGATGCGTCAGCATTTTCCGGCATTTCGGGAAATGGAGCAGGGGATGGAGAAATGGTGGGCCTTGCAGGTTGCCGCGCTCGGGCAGCAGCAGAGTTTTGAGTTTATGGATTGGGAAGAGACAGAGCGTTGGCTGAACGAAGCGCTCACCATCCGAATCGACACACAGAATCCCCTGCCTGTTCCCGAACCGAAAAAGAAGGGTTTGTTTCAGAAGCTGAAACACAAGGCCGAGGAAAAGAAAGAGCCCATTCCTCCCTTCACCGGGATGATCGACCAATGGAAAGAATTCATCGGGAGAAAAGAAGCGGAAATGGAATTAGCCCGGTGCTTTTCGAGGATTCAGCAATTGAAGCAGACTGGCTTCCCTCTCTATCGGCCGGTATTCGATGGGTATGAAGGCGTGATCGAGAGACTCATTCAAAAGCGGACCAAAGATATCGACGCGCGTCTCGCTGCGCTCGAGGAAATGCGGACAGCCGTATACGAAACACTCGTGAGAACCGAGGACTACATGAATTTCTACGCGGCGACCCGTGCCCCACAGCGCAGCCAGGCATTCGATGACTACATGAAGCTGCGAAAGGAATTGAATGAAAAGCCTCTCCCCAAACGAGACGACCGAATCACACGCTATCTTGATGCGTTGGATATGGAGTTTCGGTGAGTCCTTCAAATTCACGGGCAATGCATGATTTTCCCGATCGTTTTGCCCCTTTCCCAGGAGCAATTTCCCGCATTGTCAGGACTGCGGATTCGACGTGTCTTTCTCTTTCGGCTCCATTCGCTATCAGGAGTAGGCGACAAGCTCCGAGATGGCAGGAGATCTGGTCAGTGAATTGCGCGAATCGGCCGGATTGCCGGTAGGGAAAGCCCGTGCTTTCCCGAAAGCTGCGTCGGAGGTTCGTGCTCTGCGAACGCAGAAGAAGAGAGACTCGGCTCGTGGATGTACCAGGAAGTGTCGGGCTACGTAAGCGAAAAGATCGAGCAGGCGCATGCAGCGTCTACGATGCAGAAGAAGACGATTCCTGAAATTGCTTTCGCCAGTGATCAAGGCGTTCGGCGACCCGCTTTTCGAGCCCGTTTTCTGACGGCTCGTAGTAGACGCGACCTTCCGGCAGGTAGGCTTGTGGAACATAGCCTTCTTCGTAGTCGTGCCCGTAGAGGTAGGCGGTTTCCCCTTCCTCAATCGCTCCTCCCTCTGTGCCGAGCTGTTTGCGGGATTTGGTTCTCAGGTGAGGTGGGACGGCGAGGGTTCGCCCGTTTTTCACATCATCTAGGGCAGCGTTAATCCCGGCATAGGTGCGGTTGCTTTTGGGGGCGGTTGCCATGTAGACCGCAGCGTGGGCGAGGGGGACTCTTGCTTCGGGCATGCCAATGAACTCGACGGCTTGCTGGGCAGCGACTGCAACGCGCAACGCATTGGAATCAGCCATCCCGACGTCTTCGCTTGCGGCGATCACAATCCTGCGGGCGATGAAACGAATGTCCTCTCCTGCATAAAGCATTTTTGCCAGCCAATATAAGGTCGCGTCAGGGTCGCAGCCTCTCATCGATTTGATAAAAGCGCTGATCGTATCGTGGTGGGTATCGCCATCCGCATCATAGACGACGGTCTTTCTCTGGATCGAGTCCTCGGCTACCTCAAGATCGATTCGGATTTCTCCCGTTTCCTCATCTGGTTCGGTCGTGAGAACAGCCAGCTCAAAGGAAGTCAGCAATTTTCGCGCATCTCCGTCGCACATGCGGACGAGGTGAGAGGAGGCATCTTCGTCGAGAACGAGAGGTTTCTTTCCGAAGCCGCGTTCCGGATCATCCACCGCTGACTGCAAGAGGGCAGCTAGGTCCTCTTCCGTGAGCGGCTCCAGTTGGAACACTTGGGAGCGGGAGACGAGCGGACTGTTGACGTAGAAATAGGGATTGTGCGTCGTCGCTCCGATAAAGCGCACTGTTCCACGTTCGATGTGAGGAAGCAGAACATCCTGCTGTGATTTGTTGAATCGATGGATTTCATCGACGAAAAGCGTCGTGATCTCTCCGCGCGTTCGTTGAAACTGGCGAGCGGCCTCAACCGCTTTCCGAATCTCAGCGACGTTGCTTTCGACACCCGACAGATTGATGAAGCGCGATTCGGTGCGCTGTGCGATCAGCTCTGCCAAGCTCGTTTTTCCAACTCCGGGAGGACCATAGAAGATCAACGAAGTAAAGCGATCCGACTCAATCGCCCGCCTCAGGAGCTTACTGGGGGCGAGAATGTGCGATTGGCCGACGTACTCATCGAGAACGCGGGGACGCATGCGGGCGGCCAGGGGCATCGTAGGGTCGGGAGGGTGGATTCCGCCGTCACCACCCGAATTCGCCTGATTCGGCGAATCGGCAGATTCCTCCTCATTGAAAAGATCGTCCATTTTCTATTTCTGCCGCTGGTAAGTGATCTACTGCACGACTTTAGAAGGCAACCAAGCACAATTCACGATCATGTGAAACAGCCAGTGTGCACCGTTCACAGGGTGTTTTTTTAATAGTTCCAGAATATATTCTTAAATATTTACAATAATTTTAATAATTTGTTTGAAAAACAGTAGATTATGGGTAAAGTTATAAAAAATTAAGCAGACTTAATTATTCCTCATACTTCTTTACACCAAATACCTCACCTCTAATCCCGTCATGAATTCTATTATCCCTGACCTCGAAAATTTTAATTTGGAAGAACTAGGACAGACTCCAGCTGTCGAAAATCCGAATGCGGAATTCAGCTTCAAAGTGGACATTGAGCCTTCTCGCGTCACTCGGCGTGTCGTCGTTGGTATTCTCGATGAAAGCCGCGAGCGTGGTATTTCTATCGCGATATACCCCGCAACCGGTGAGGTCTGTGACGTTTCCAATGGAGGCGGTGTGATCGGTTATCTTTCCCAAGCTCCGCTTAATCCCGGCGTTCCTGTCGGGTGCGATTTAACGCTTTACCGTTTTGGCAAAAACTTCGTCTGCAGCGTTCGTGTTCACGGCGAGATTTTTCTATATCCCGCATTCTCAATGGACGGAAACGCTCGTCTTACCGCATTTGTCGGTAAGGAAAAGTCGGATTCCGATGAGTCTCTCACCTGGTCCCGTCTGCGTCTCGACGTTCTTGAGCAGCCAGTAGCTGCCTGATTACACCTTTCCTTTATCGTTGGTTTAAAACGGCGCGGCTCGAAAGAGTGGCGCCGTTTTGGTTTTTTGGGTCGGTCACGGTGATAATGGCTGTAGCTTACCTTTTTGATGCCGGCTTGAGCGAACATGTTTGATGGGCACACACCTCGAGGTCATAGACCTCGGCTAACAAACAGGCAGTGAGCAATTCGGGTGTCGATGTTCGAAAACCACGATCGCACTCCCAAGACACAAAAAAGCCGGACCTCGCGGTCCGGCTCTTTGCGTTAAGATTTTCGTAAAGAGAAGCTTATGCTTTCTCCTCGTTCGCTTTCGCGATGATCTCTTCCGATACTGACTTCGGACAAGCGGCGTAGTGGGAGAACTCCATCGAGAACTGTCCACGTCCGGAGGTCATCGTGCGAAGGTCGCCGATGTAGCCGAACATCTCACTCAGGGCGGCATCTGCTTTCACGCGAACGCCAGTAGGAGTGGTGTCCTGGGACTTGATCATTCCGCGGCGACGGTTGAGGTCACCGATGACGTCACCGACGTGATCTTCTGGAGTGAAGACGTCGAGCTTCATAATCGGCTCAAGCAACTGAGGGCCACACTTGGGAATCGTCTGGCGATATGCAGACTTGGCTGCAATTTCGAAAGCGACAGCAGATGAGTCAACTGCGTGGCTCGCTCCGTCGATCAGGGTTACTTTGAAGTCGAGCAGAGGGAATCCGGCAAGAACACCTTTTTCCTTGGAAAGCTTGAAGCCCTTCTCAATCGCAGGCCAGAATTCCTTGGGCACGTTTCCACCAACAACCTGAGATTCGAATTCGAATCCTTCACCACCTGGCTCGAGCGGCTCGATGATGTAGTCGATCTTACCGAACTGACCGGAACCACCGGACTGCTTCTTGTGAGTGTAGGAGTCTTCGACACGTTGCGTGATCGTCTCGCGATAGGCAACCTGAGGTGCGCCCACTTCCACTTCGACGTTGTGAGTTCGCTTGAGAATGTCGACCTTAATGTCGAGGTGAAGCTCACCCATTCCCTTGAGGATCGTCTCGCCGGAGTCAACATCAGTTTCGACGTAGAAAGAGGGGTCCTCACGAACCATCTTTCCGATCGCCTCACCGAGTTTCTCAGAAGCGGCTTTGTCTTTCGGAGAAACCGCGACCGAGATAACGGGATCCGGAAATACCATTGGCTCAAGTGTGGCAGGATTCTTTGGATCACAAAGGGTGTGACCGGTCTGCACGTTTTTCAGACCGACGAGGGCAACAATGTCTCCAGCCTGAGCGCAGTCGAGATCCTCGCGAGAGTCCGCATGCATCTCCACAATACGACCGACACGCTCTGTCTTACCAGTGAAGGTGTTGAGGATGGTGTCACCCTTATTCAGTTTGCCGGAGTAAACGCGTGTGAAGGTCAGGGCGCCATACTGGTCGTCCATGATTTTGAAAGCAAGCGAGCGAAGAGGGCCGTTTGGATCCACTTCAGCGAAGCTGCCGGTCTCCGTTCCATCGAGGTCAACCTCAGGCTGGGCAGGAACCTCTGTCGGACTCGGAAGATAATCGACAACCGCATTGAGAACGTTCTGCACGCCCTTGTTCTTGAAAGCCGAACCACAGAAGGTAGGGAAGAAGTCGAGAGCGATCGTTCCCTTGCGAATGCACTTCTTAATCGTGTCGATGTCAGGCTCGTTTCCTTCGAGGTAGGCCTCCATGACGTCGTCGTCCTGCTCAATGGCAGTTTCGATGAGATCATTGCGGTATTGCTCCGCTTTCTCCACCATGTCGGCAGGAATGTCGGTGATCTCGTAGTTCTCAGGCTGACCGGAGTCGTCCCAGATCCATGCCTTCATTGTCAGAAGATCAACGACACCTGTGAAGTTGTCCTCAATTCCGATTGGAAGCACCATAACGAGCGGCTTGGCTCCGAGCACTTCTTTGATCTGATCGACAACACGATAAAAGTCAGCTCCGATACGGTCGAGCTTGTTGACGAAGATGACACGAGAGACCTTCGAGTCGTTGGCGTAGCGCCAGTTTGTCTCGGACTGGGGCTCAACACCGCCGGAACCACAGAAAACACCGACACCACCGTCGAGAACTTTCAGCGAACGATACACCTCAATGGTGAAGTCAACGTGACCGGGAGTATCAATGATGTTGAAACGGTGGTCATCCCAGAAACAGGTCGTAGCAGCGGACTGAATCGTAATTCCGCGCTCCTGCTCCTGGTCCATGAAGTCAGTCGTAGCTGCACCATCGTGCACCTCACCGGTCTTGTGGATTTTACCCGTGAGCTTGAGAATTCGCTCAGTGGTTGTGGTCTTACCGGCATCAACGTGTGCGAAGATACCGATGTTTCTGTATTTGGAGAGGTCACTCATGTCCCTGATCTATTGAATTTTTGCGAAGCCTATAGTTGTTCAAACACGCCTAATGGCAACCGGAAATCGGGGTTTCGGGCATTTTATTCTCGACAAAATGGGCCTTTCGTCGTAACCGAGCGCAAAATGACGGTCTACCAGATCAAAATCAGGTGTTGCCCAGCAAGTGATTTGCGCCCCATCGCGAGGCCGAAGGCCTTTCTTTACCATTCGTGTTTCCCATTTTTACAAAGATTTCCCCTCAAAACAGCTCCCTCTGGCCGGGTATGGGCCTGCGAAAGGAATCTGTTGATAAGGCGGAACGCGGCGCCGTCAGGCCCGCGCGGCGCTTCGAAACGGCGATCAATTGCCGGATTTGCTCTGCGAGAGGCCCCGTTCCCGTCATTCGAGAGCCAAACTCCGAGCTATTCAGCGCCCCGCCACGCAATTCTCTGACCCGCCCGAGCACCAATTCCTTTCGATCCGGGAAAAAGCGGTCCAGCCAGCCGGAAAAAACGTCTTTCACCGTCCAAGGGAGGCGCAGAACCGTGCCGGAGGCAAAGGTCGCACCCGCATCAGCCGCAGCCTGCATCAAATCGGGAATCTCATGATCATTCAATCCCGGAATGATCGGTGCCATCGATATGCCAACGGCAATTCCTGCTTCGCTCAGCTGGCGAATTGCTTCGAGCCGCGCCGCAGGCCGCGAAGCCCGAGGTTCCAGTTTCCCGGCTAGATCGGAATCCAGCGAAGTCACCGAAAGCACCACGGTCGAAGCATCGAAGCTTGCGAGTTCCGAGAGATAATCGATGTCGCGGGTCACGAGCGCGTTTTTCGTGATGATTCCTACCGGATTGCGAACTTCCGAGAGAATTTCCAGGCAACGACGCGTGATCTCGAGCTTCCGCTCGATGGGTTGGTAGCAATCCGTCACTCCGCTGCAGGCTAGCGGAACCGGTTTCCAAGTCGACCGGGAGAGCTTTTCTTCGAGCAATTCCGGCGCTCGCTCCTTGGCGACAATCTTCGTTTCGAAATCAATCCCGGAATTGTAGCCCAGGTATTCGTGATACGGTCGCGCATAACAGTAGGAGCACCCGTGCTCACAGCCGCGGTAAGGATTGAGGCTGTGAGTGAATCCAATGTCCGGACTGTTGTTGCTCGTGATGATCGACTTACTGTCGTCCTGCAGGATCTCGGTGGGAGTTGCTTTCGGGGAAAAATCCGGATCCACCGCCGCGATTTCCTCCCACGCCCCATCGTCCGACTCGATCGAATGTGCCTCGAATCGATTGGCAGGGGAGTCTGTTGTGCCGCGGCCGCGGTCAGAGAGGTGAAATGGCATTTGATGTTATATTGAACAGTATTCCAGGCTTTGCAAATGCTTTCCTGTTTTGCGAGGACACTGGTGGCGAAGTTGAGAGGATTTGGTTGCTCCAATCTTCTGCGGTTGACGAGATTGCGAGAGAATTTGGAAAACTATCAATTTTAATGGACCAAGAAACACCACCGCCAATTCGCCGAAAGCAGGATCCGCCGCCCGTGCCGTCATCCGAAATGCCAACCGCCGGGGACGGGGAAGTTTCCTCCGGAAACGCTGCCTACAACATTGTCTCGGATGCGGTGACGGGAGTGAACTTTCGAAAAAGCGATAACAATTTTCAGGCGAAATGGATGCTGTGGGGGATGATCCTTTCGTCCATCGCAGGAACCGTTTTGGTTCTATTCCTTCCGAGGTGGAAGGCTCCCTGTTTCGCAGGTACGACGGGTGGTGCCATATTGGGCATGATCCTGGGAACTCTCTTCAGCGGAATCTACCTGATGATCTATCGGGGCGCCCGCCATATGCAGGGCAAGTATGATTGAGGCCGGTGCGTCCCAGTTTCGGGGGGACCTACAGGTAACCCTGTTCATTCAGCGACCATACCCTGTCAGGTGGCGGACCAAACAGGGTTGGATCGAATCTGCGAAGCCCAGTAGTCGGCCTCTTTGAGGTCGGAATGTGCGTGCTGACATGGAAAGAACGTTCACTCCGGGCTCACAGAACCCGGCTACTGCATTGCCCGAAATTCAGTGTGCGATCACCGTTTCAGCACGCGAGAGTTGATATTCGTGATCAGGTCCATGGCGCTGTGTCTTCCTTTTTTCAGAACGGTGCTGACGCGGTCATTAAGGAAGTCACGCTCGGCTTCGGACGGGTCTTTTCCAGACAAAACAATCACGGGGATGCTGCGTAGATGCTCGCTTTCTTCGAGATGTTCGAGAAATTCGAAGCCGTCCATAACGGGCATCATGAGATCGAGGATAATCGCGGCGGGTTTTGTTTTGGACAGGATCTCCAGTCCTTCGGCGCCGTCGTTGGCGAGAAGGGTATGCCATCCGGCGTCCTCAAGAATGCGTCCCATCGCTTCAAGTGAATCGGCGTCGTCGTCGATGAGAAGCAGATTGCGCTGATGCGCCTGCTCGGTCACGCGAAGGATCACTCGGCTGAGCCGGTCGACGTCGATGGGTTTGACGAGGTAATCTTCGACATCGAGGGCGATACCATTTTCCTGCTCGGCCATGACGGAAACCATGATGACGGGGATGGATTGCGTTTTTTCCGAATCCTTCAGCTCTCGAAGAACTACCCATCCGTCTTTTCCACCGGGCATGACGACGTCGAGGGTGATCGCGTCAGGCTGATGTTGATTCGCCATTTCGAGTCCTTCGTTTCCGTCTTTGGCGGTGATGACGCTGTAGCCCTCGGACTGCAGCATGCGGGTGAGTAGCTCACGAACTTTGGCGTCGTCGTCTATGACGAGTACGGTTGCATCGCGCGGGTCGATGATCGCACCTTCGTTTGGTTCCTCCTCTTTCCCGGTGGCAGAGTGAACGCCTCGATTTGCATCATAGTATTCGGATTCGGGACTGACCGGAAGAAAAACACTGAAGTGAGTACCGTTGCCGAGCTCGCTGACGAATCCAATTTTTCCGCCGAGCTGTCCGACGAGTTCCTTGCAGATGGAGAGGCCGAGCCCGCTGCCGCCGGCGTTGTCTTTTTTGTTCGAGATAAAGGGGATGAAGGCCTTGGATTGTTCTTCGGGACTCATCCCGCGGCCGGTGTCGGTTACGGTAAATTCAATCCATGGCTGCCCGGAAATTTCCCGAGCTCTCGCTTCCAGGGAAACGCTTCCTTCTTTGGTGAATTTGCAGGCATTTCCGACAAGGTTTCCTAGAACCTGGCGGACGCGCCGGTCATCGGCGATGAGGGAGGTCACGCCTTCTTGACTGTGGTGCTCGAAGGTGATGTCTTTCCCCTTCAGCGAAGAACCATGAACTTCGGCGACGTCATTGAGCAGGGCGGGGACATCAATCTCGTCGCGGCTGAGGGTCTCAGCACCCATGATGATTTTCTGGTACTCAAGAATGTCATTCACGAGGTTCAGCTCACGCGCAGCATGGGCGTGGATTCGATCGACGTCTTTCTTTTGCCCCTCGTCGAGCTCGGAAAGTTTAAGTGCCTCAACCTGGAGGAAGATGGCGTTGAGCGGCTGGCGAAGGTCGTGGCTGACTTTGGCGACGAAGGCGTCCTTTTCGTGGCTGAGGCTCATCAGCTTGTCGTTCGCCTTTTCCAGATCTGTGTTGGCGCGGCGCAGTTCGCGGGTGCGATCGCTGACGCGTTGCTCGAGTTGCTCGTGCATGGCAACGAGTTCTTCGAAAAGCACTTTTGATGCCCGGGATATATCACCGATTTCGTCGCGTCGCTTTGATTCCATTCGTGCGGCGAGCCCGGCGACCTGGGAATACAGGTCATCCTGTTTAGTCGAGATGATCGTCTGCGCAGTTTTGGTCATCTGCTTGAGAGGGCGGATGAAATGCATTGCCATGAAAAATCCGATGATCCCAAACACCCCCGCGACGAGAAATGCGACATTCTGCACGGAAACCATTTCGTATTCGATCGAAGAAGCAAGTTCGTCATCAAAAACCGCATAGTGAAGTCGGTAGTCGCGTGCGCTTTCTCCGTTTCCGATCCGGAGTTTGACGACCCAGGAGTGAATCTGGTCGCACTCGACGATGTTTCGCCATTTGATCTCGCGAAAGGATTCGGAAAAATCGCGTTGCAGTGCAGCCGTCACGATCCCCTGGAGTTGGGCGAGATCTTCTCTCGAGCGGGCCAGCATACGGAATTCTTTAACGCGTGCCTGCAGTCCGCCAACGCGGCCGAGGGAAGCGATTTGGATCTGCAGATTCTCGAGAAACTCGTCCATCTCGTCGTCTGTTTTTGCGGCAAAAGCGTCGGACATTTCGGGATTGGGGATTCCCTCCTGAAAATAATA
>Ga0055584_100001850_pt1 | contig 20837 bp, 32 predicted proteins | sample OSDHelmetaG_FD_58716 | JGI IMG/M metagenome (GOLD analysis project Ga0055584, IMG submission 58716) | Pelagic marine sediment microbial communities from the LTER site Helgoland, North Sea, for post-phytoplankton bloom and carbon turnover... | ecosystem: Environmental > Aquatic > Marine >...
TGAATATTGCCAAGCGTTGAGAGACCTGCCACTGAACAGTGATCCTCAACTGGATGAGAATGGTCAATTGACCAATGTAACATGGCCGGAGAAACCAAATGCCTAGTGCTTTACGAATCAAAGAGATAAGAGACTTAGAAGATAATGTGATGATGTCAAATGGAGCATTGACGGAGAATGTTTCTTTAGAAAGTGCTTCTTTTCCTGCTGGACACATTATACAAACAGTGACTGAATATAAAACAGATACTGAAACAATTTCTGGTTATAGTGGTTATGTAGATATAGATTTTCAATGTCAAATCACACCGAAATTCAGTAACAGTAAAATACTGGTGTCTGTAAATATCGAAGCGGCTGGTGGCGGTTCGAATTATACACTGTCTTTTAAATTATTAAGAGATAGCACAGAAATTGGATTAGCAGATGCTCTGAGTAGCAGACCGAGAACATTTGGTGTAATAGGCGCACAACCTTGGAGTAATTATGTAAGAAGTTATATGTCAAAACAATTTCTTGATACCCCACCAATACCATCAACTCCAATACCAATAACATATAAAATGCAAGCAAGAGACAATCGTGATGGTGGTTATATATTGATTAATCGTCAGTGGTATGACTATGATGGAGGTTCTCATTCTACAGGAACTTCATCAATAGTTTTACAGGAGATTTCACAATGATGTTACAAGCATTAGATGAACTTGGTTATAGTGGATATTCTTGGCGATTAAAGAATGATAAACTTATTTGGAATGATAGTAGACCAGGACCAACTGAAGAACAAATCCAATCAAAAATAGAGGAACTAAAAGCCGCTGAACCTCTTCGATTGCTTCGAGAAGAAAGAGATCGAAAATTAGCAGCAACAGATTGGCGTGCCACAATTGATTATCCAGGAGACGACCAAGCAGCATGGCTTGAGTATCGTCAGGCACTTCGAGATGTTACAGAACAAGATCCAGAAAACGTCACTTGGCCAGAGGAGCCGGCATGATCAAGATTCATGGTTCATCAGGAATTGAATTTCCAAACAACTATTCAATCAAGTCAGACAGTGGTGACTTAACTGTAATGAATGATGTGAACAAGTTATGGGGAATGAATTCTGCTGGTTATGAAAGTAAGCCTAATATTCCAGCTTTTTATGGTTCCGACCTTAGTCCTGTAACAGTAGATAGATTTGCTAGAGCAAATAATATTTTAATAAACAAAGGTAATCACATTACACATGTCAGTCCTGATGGCAATGAGAGAACAAGATTTAATGCTCCTGTAACAGGATTATATCATGCATGGATGGGTAATATAGGTACAAATGTTGCAGGAACTCTTAGAATGCATTTTTATATAAATGGAACCTCTCAATATCCACAACTAAGAAACGCTCAAACTCTTAATAATGGTACTAGTGCATCAATGGTAGGTATATTTGAAATGAGTGCGGGAGATTATTTAGAGTGGTATTCATCTGACCAATATGGATGGTATAGTAGTATTTATGCTCATATTGGTTGTTATTTGATAGGTTAGTCTATGAGCATCAAAAATAAACTTTGGAATGACTATCGACTCTTTCAAAGTTTATTCACACGCAAAGAACTTTTTCATCCAAAAGTGATCAGTGTGTTTGTCTTTTCATATCTTTTCGTTTTTGCTACTACAGTGATTGTATACATTTCTCAATAGATAAATATAGAAAACTGAATTTTCAATTTTTTTCATAGAAAAAATATGGGCAATATCATTAAACATCTTAGAGGTACAACCACCGACCATGCTTCATATACCGGTGAAAAAGGCGTGATTTCCGTTGTTACTAATGAAGGCCCAGAATATTTACCAACAGGTGAAATACGAGTGCATGATGGTAAGACCGCCGGCGGGCTTGATCCGTTAAGTGAACTCAAACAAATGATCGTAGATTTACAAAATCGAGTTACCACTTTAGAGGGAAGTTAATATGGCCGGTGTTTTAATTGTAGAAGAGATACGTCCACCAGCGGATAAAACGTATATCAAAATTTCGGCACCTTTGACAAACGTACAAGGAACCGCAATCTTTGATCCGGTTTCTGGGAATACAAGTGTTCTCATGTCAAAGTTTGCCGATGGTGAAGTACCTCTCGAAAAAATGACAATCAATGATGAATCAATTCCTTATAAAAGAATTGCGATTGCTAACAATCAAATTCTTGAGGAAAAGCTAGGACCAATTTCTTATGATAAGATTGTAATACCAGAAAAAGCAATCAAGCTTGACAAGATTGATATACCTCTCGCATCAATACATTGGAATAAAATTGAAAATGGAATTCCAATTCACAAACTCGCTCCTGTTCCCTACAATAAACTTGCATTGAATGATGGTGATATTGAAGTAAGTAAACTTGCTCCAATACCATATGAAAAAATTGTTATCAACAAACATCAAATTCCACTTGACCATCTACCATCAAGTTTTGACTATAGCATGATCAATGTTCCTGATGAGGCAATTGAATTAAGTAAATTGCCCGCAACAATACCATTCTCAAAAGTTGATATATCGGAACATCAAATTGGTTGGAACTTATTGCCGAATACAGTACCTTATGAGATGGTTGAAATTGCAGATGGTCAAATTGATATATCAAAGGTAACTATACCTGATGGTTCAATTTCTCTTACTGCATTTGAAATTGATCCTGGTACAATTGAAGTTGATATGAGTGCTGCATTGATCCCTCCTGCATCAATTTCTGGTGCAAGCATAAAGACTTGGGAAACAAATTACATGCACTATATGCCAAACTATATTCTTCCTGGTCAGCAAAGAGTGATGCGCCAGAGATATGTAACTAGTATGGCTGAAGATATCAAGGAAATGATTCCTGCAGCATGTTTTATGCGTATTAGTGCAAAGGGTGGTGGTAATAATTCTTCACAGTGGACAGGTGTCCATATTAATGAAATGCTATATGAATCAAAAGGCAATTTCAATGTGCTAGTCATTGGCGGGCCGACCGGTAGATATCTTGATGATTTTCACAATCAAGACAAGCTTGATGCAGTTGAAGATTGGCGATTAAATATGTGGCATGCCGTTCCTCAAGAATCAGTTATACTAGCGAACACCGCAAATATAACATTTTCAAATAATACAAATACAATCATCACAACTGATACTGGAGGAATCACAACATATACAGACCTTGATGGCAATACAGTCAATACTGTAAATGCAACATTCATTATGTCTGAAGATTTTAATGCTCACACACCTGCAAATAATTATCCGATTTTAAGATTCGAATCGAATACAACTATTACAACAACAGATAGTAATACAATTTTCACAGATAGTGTTACTGGTAATACTATCAATACAATGAATGTTGTTATAACAACAAATAAATGGGTGGAAAAAGATAAGCCATATTTAAATAAAAACATCCAATATGGACGTATAATCTATCATGAAGGATTTCCAAATAGTTCAACTGGAAGAAGTCAAGCAAGTGATGCATTTAACTTGTATTTGAAAGATGGCAACTATGTAATTTTTTGGACAAATGGTGCTGGCGCTCAATACCTTTCTGATTCAATGTCCGCACTTTCACCAAGAGGTGCAAACTATCCATCGAAATTTGCACATAACTTACCAAATGATTCAGCATACTACTGTATAATGATGGGCGGCGTTTCAGATAATCACCATGAATTTTTATATGATCCGCCATTTGGTATTATTGATGAAGGATATTCACCAGAAGGTAATAATTCAAGAGCCTTTATAACATATAATAATTTCTTACTATTATTCTGATAGGATAAAATGCCGTATATAGGATCATCTAACCAAAATGTAAATACACGGTCATTGATTGAACATCAACATTATCTTCGTGTTGATGCTGATACAACAACATATCCTAATTACTATGCATTTCAAGTAAACTATACACCAGGAAATATAACTGTAGTTGTAGGTAATACCTTTTTAAAGCATACAGAATACGTTGCAACAAATGGTAAAGAAGTTTTAATACCAACTTCATACACAATTTTAAGTACAGACCCAATTGAAATTATTGGATACAACGTACCAACAAGTTATGCACTTGAACGTTCAGATGTAAACATTACTAATGGTATTATTGGTGGTGTAAATGTTACCGACTTTAAATCAATTCTTGATAGACTTGATGCGCTTGAGGCACAGGTTGCAAGCTTAACATCTTAATAAGTTAAAAATATGTTTATTGGAAATCAACCCGGAAGTGAAAAGATACAAGACCATAAATCATATGCAGGTGACGGAAACAGAAAGTTTTTTGCAATTGCCTATCAAGGTAATAATGTTCTTGTTTTTCTAAATGGTATTAAATTAAAAGAAGGCATTGATTATCATATTGAACCTACTGGTTCATATGTTGAATTTACTCTTGCACCTGAAATTGCAGACTCAATTGATCTTTATGGTGCAAGTGAAGTAACAGACCTTTCTCGTTCAACATATTCAAAAGAAACATTCACTGCAGGTGCAGGTCAAACAATGTTTCAATTGCTTGGTCAAATTGCAGGTGGTGAAAGAATCAATGTATATTTAAATGGTCTTCGTTTAGCAGAAAGCGATTATGAGATTGACTATATAAATAAAAATATAACAATTTCTCCCAGATTAGAGGGTGACATTATATTTGTTGAAATACTTCAACATGGTTTTCGAAGTTCAATGCACAATGCAAAGAACGAGAAAGCATTACACCCAATGTTTGCAACACCTTCAAAAGTCACTCAAAATCTATTAGTACCTGAAGGTGAGAATGCAATGTTAGTTGGTCCAATTGATCTAGAAGGTGTCATTGAAGTTAATGGCACTTTAACAATCGTTTAAATTGTGAATAAGATAAATACTATTAATTGCTTAACAATAACAATTTAAAAAAAGTATAAATGGCAAGTGTATTAAAAGTAGATAGTTTACAGGAATTAACGGCTAATGCTGGTATTCATATTGTTGGTAAGATTACAGGACCTTCCGGTGATCTAATTACTGCTGACGGTAGACTTTCTGTAACGAGACAGAATATTAATGTCACTGAGGATTTAACAGCAAACAAAGTTATCGGTACTCAATTTGTAGGTTTTAAATTAAACATGGTTGAGAACCTAATAAATGCTGATAGTGCAGGAATAAATCAAGTATTAACCACAGATGGTGCCGGCAACTTCTTTTTTGCTAATCCGATAGAAGCTGGAGCCATAGGATACGCTACTGACGCAATCGACAACATCATCGATGGTGGTGGACCCGGAGTAGTATATCTTGCTGAACTAGGAACAATCGATGGAGGAGGAGTAGTACAAGATGGCTAGTCTAATTCAAATACGAAGAGGAACTAAACAAGAGTGGTCAGACGAAAATCCTATTCTCAATTCTGGAGAGTTTGGATTTGAAACTGATACAGGACGATTAAAGATTGGAGACTCAACTAAACCATGGATTAATCTTGAATATTTCGTAAGAAACGAAAGTGATATTCGTGGTGATTTGTTACCACTCACACTTCAAACTGAAGATGTTACACTTCGTCGAAGTGATGGTGTTTCAATCATTCGTGAAGAAAGTGGCACCGCTATTCTTGAAAACATTTCCATAGGTGTTAATGTTTCAGGTATTGCTGGTGGAGGTGGTGGTGCGGCAAACACTGCATTCTATCGACTATCACTTGGTGCAAGTGGCACAGAACTTAATTGGGAAACTGTTGAAGGTGCAGAACAAGTTGACCTTGGACAAGAAGACCAATATCATATTGGTACAGGATCATTCTCACTTATTAACAACAATCTAGTATTAGTAATATGAATATAGATTTCAAAAAACTCGGATATCGTTGGCGTGGCTATTACGATGTCAATCAAGTATATGCAGATAAAGATGTAGTATTTAAAGAAGGTGCTGCATTTGCATATGATTCACTTAGTCAGAATTTTAGGATATTTGCACGTGGGCATGAAGAAGCATTAGTCAAAGGTGAAATCATCGTTGGTGGTGATATTGACCGAGCGATTGGCAATCCTGGTGAATATCTTTATGTACGAGAAGGAAAAGTAAAGTTTGAACATCCAATTGACCGTAACGGAATAAAAGTTGTAAGACTTGGACAAAAAGCAGATTGTTGGATGGGCAACATTAATTACATGTCACATTGTTATGGTGTGTTTATCATGAGTGATGGTTCTGTTCGTGCGATGGGTAGAACATGGGAAGGTCAGCTTGGAACAGGTGACAAAGACGAAGGAATTGGTTATTGGACTCCAATTCGTGTTAACTATCCTAACGGAACACCTGCACAAGTAAAAGCATTTCCTGGATACCATTGTTTACATACAATTGATGCTAAAGGACAACTTTGGGGTGCTGGTGATGAATTTGCAGGTTGGTCATCATCCACAGACCATTTTGCTGATCCCGGTGGAGATGAAACTGAACAACGAATGACAAATGTTGGTGAACGTAGTGATATTGGTGATGCTAAAATTGTAGATGTTGTAAAATGCTTAGATCAATACTCACATTACGAAGTATTCTATGCAATTGATGATCAAGGAAGAGTTTATTCTTGGGGACATAATCCACATGGCATCCTTGGACACGGAAACACTAGTAGTATTCGGAGAGCAAAATTAATCGAATTTACAAAAGATATACCAATTGCAAAAATTGGAACCGATGCTCATACTGTTACCGGTATGATTGACTATGATGGAAACTTATATACCTGCGGTCATTCAGGTTATAACTGGCATGGACATCATCGTTACACTTTTGAAAAGGTTCATGGACTTCAAGGTAAATGTGTAGAGTTTACAGGAAATTCAAACGAAGGACATTGGAATCACGGTCATTATTTATTCAGTAGTGTACTTCTTGAAGATGGTAGATTGTATGTTCGTGGAAATGGTTTTGGACAAGTAGGTTGGGGAACACCATCACCAGATACATCAAACGCATTCATCAATGATAATCATTTGCTTGGTAAAAACATTAAAAGAAGTTTTATGAAGCATGGTGGGTATGGAATATGTATAGCACAAAAATTTGATGGTTCTTGGATCTTTAGAGGTGATAACCGTTGGCATCTAAATTCCGGTGGACAAGCAAATATTGCACCATCAAATGCTGAAGACTGGGATACACGAACTGATTGTATTTTAAATCCAGACTACTACAATAACAATATTGATCGCTATATATTTGTCGGCTCAAACATTAACGAAAATGCAATCGGACTAACAAAAGATGGTCGTGCATTTGTTGATGGCTGTAATCGTGTTGGGCAAAGAGGTAAAGGTGTATATGATTATTACTGGTACCTTGGTAAAAACTGGACAATAAACAACAGTAGCTATACTGCAGACTTTGCACATAGCGGTGATGATTACATGCGTATCCGAGATAAAATTGTTGATGTTGCTTTCGCAGGTCACAATTGGCATCCTTATAACGCTAGTTATTATGATTACCTAGCTTGTTATTTCCTTACCGACAAAGGAGATGTTTTCGCAACTGGATCAAATCATTATGGAATTAATGGAAGTTATACCGGTGGTAATGCTGGTTGTCCACAAAAGATTTATTTTTAAACAATAGAAGAGGTTAAGAATTATGGCAAACGTAGTTTTAGGAAAGGTTGCGATTTCTTGGAAAGGAGAATGGTCAACTAGTCTTACATATACAAAACAAGATGTAGTCAGAAATGGTGCATCTGCTTATATTTGTGTAGCCGATGCAAGCACTCCAGGTACATTTGATACAGATGAGTGGGAACTATTTGCCCAAGGTACCTCTGATATTGCATCCACTGCTGGTGACATTATATATCATGATGGTACAGAACTTGTATCATTACCAATTGGTACACAAAATCAAACACTCACTGTAAATCTAAACGGTGTTCCTGAGTGGACTTCAAACCCATCAAGAAGTTCTGTTCGTGTCCGTAACTTTCCAATGTGGACTGGTGTCGGACTGAATAGCTATGAGCAATGGGCGATCATGGACAATGGTGACATGCGAGCCTGGGGTCATGGTGGACACTATGGTTTAGGACAAGGAAACAATAGTAATGCCCGAGCAGTACCGAACATCATTCCATTTCCACAAGGATTTCCTGGTGTAAAAGCTGACAATGCACAAAGAGCATATGCATATGGTTTTAGCATCATTGATGAAAATGATGATTTATGGACATGGGGTAGAATAGAATATGGTGTTACAGGAATGAATGGTGATGCATGGGTTCCTCATAATATCATGAAAGTTAATGATGGTGCAAATCCATTCTATGAAGGTAATGTTGATCCTGTAAAAGCCGCATACTTAGCATTGCCTTGTGGTTCAGAAAGTTATGTTTGTATGGGTGTACTCGGAACAGATGGTAAAGTGTACATGACAGGATATAATGGTTATGGTCAACTAGCAAGAGGAAGTACATCAGATAGCGGATGGTTTGTAAGAAGTGATTACTTCAACAATATCGTAGATGGAACTCCTGCAGTTTTTGCAGAAGATGGTGTAACAATTGTAACACCAGAAATTGTTGGTACACCAATTACAAAATTTAAACTCGGTAGATGTAGATATACACATGGTTTGGCAGTTGATACATCAGGACGGTTGCACATGTGGGGATACAATGGTGACTATCAACTTGGAAATGGTAACTCAACAAATCAACCAACTCCTTTTCATCTAAATCAAGGTTCAATCACTGGACGTAGAATTGTGGATGCTTGGGGTGCCTGGTGTTGTACATACATTCTTGATGAAGATCAAAATCTTCATTTCTGTGGTTCCGATCATTACGGTAGAAGTGGTCTTGGTATTCATACTGGTAGTAGCGGAAATAATGGTTCAACAAGAAATCCTGTATTAACAATTGATGATGTTGAATTAGTTGCATTTGATACTTATGATTATCCAGCAGCATATGTTATGAAAACAGATAAGACTTTGTGGGCAACAGGATATAATAGCCCAGGAAATCTTGGAATTAATAGTACAAGCCATAGTTCATCTTGGGCACAAATGGACATGAGTAATTTCATGTCTGATGAAATTCCAACCAAAATTTTCTGCAATGGCTCAAATGGTCATAACGTATTTGGTTGTGTGACAAACAAAGGACGAGTAATGGTTTGTGGATACAATGGATACGGACAACTTGGTATAGGACATTCATCAAGTAGATCCAAGCTTGAACCTGTTATATGCCGTGAATTCATTGTTGATGCAATCTTCCAAGGACATGAAAGATACATGAACTTGAATGTTCTACTTGAAGATGGTCAAATGCTATCAACCGGTTGTGGTGATAACCATGCACTAGCATCTGAAGATGGTGAAGAATACTGGACATTATCACCAATTCGTTTCTAAGTTTATAGGAAAATGAACTATGTGGCAAGGAACATCTTTTGTTGGAATGATTGCACCATTTGGAACTAACAAAGTACCTCAGGGTTGGTTAGCTTGCAATGGTGCAACTCTAAATGCAGTTAATGATCCTACATTCTGGGATTTATGGCTATATCTTGGAACTGCTTGGGGCGGTTCAGGTTCAAGTAGTTTTAGTATTCCCGACCTAAGAGGTGAATTTATTCGTGGTTGGGATGCCGGTAGAGGTACTGATAGCGGACGAGGACTTAATAGTCATCAAAGTGACGCAATGCGAGAACTCACTGGTTGGTTTCAATCAGGTACAAATTCAACAGGATCTGGAGGTTGTTTTTGGGGTGGAAGAAATGGTGGTGGGGAAAGACAAGGATATCACAATGGTGTCCGTTTTTGGTTTGCAGCATCAAGACAAGTACCAACTGCTGGCGAAGTTCGTGTAAGAAATCGAGCACTACAATTCTGTATAAGATACTAGCATGGCCCAATTAGTTATTGAAAGTAAATCAGGACAAAGTGACTTAGTAAATACTTTGTATTCACAGGAAGTCACTTGGGGTTCTGCGATACCTAAAGGTATGATTGCTCCTTTTGGAAGTTCAACAGCACCTGAAGGATGGTTGATTTGTGATGGCTCAACTCTCAATGCTTTACAAGATGTCGCTTTTCGAGACCTATTCAGTGCGATTGGTACAACATGGGGAGGTTCTGGTGAAGGAGACTTTAAGATACCAGATTTGAGAGGAACTTTCTTGAGAGGTTCTGGTACTCAAACATATAACTCTAAAATGTTTGATGGTGGCAATGTTTCACAAAAGAGCAGGGATGAATATGAAATGCATCGTCACGAAATAAGATCTATAACTCTGGCTGGGGCACCTTATGATCGGGCTGTGGCAGGAGGTTCTGAATCTGGGCACTGGTCTACTGATGCAATAACAAAATATTCAGGAAGCGCAAGCGAAACAAAACCATTCAATACATCAGTCTTATATTGTATTAAATTTTAAGGAAAAATAATGAAAACAGTTTATTCAATTTACGGTGGTGAGCCAGTACTTGCACAAGAAAATCCTGTGCGGCCTGGTGACTATTTAATACCTGCAGACTCAACAGAATATCCACCACCAGTCCATGATCGTGAAACTCAAGAAGTTTTTTATAATGGTACACAATGGGAAATTAAAGACATTCCTCAAACTATTGATCCAGAAACAGGATTACCAGTCAGTGATCCTGATCCATTATTTGGGACTGACGCACCTGAAGAAGTTCCGCAATATGTACAACAACGGCTTGAAGCATATGGTACATTAGCTCAACAAATTGAATATCTTACAGAACATGGCTTTGACGCTTGGAAAGAAAGAGTAGAAGAAATTAAAGCAATGTATCCTAAGCCGGCTGAGTAATTATGCCAAGTCAATTATATATTGAAGAAGTTTATAGTAAAAATTCAAAGTATAAACTTGTTGACCTAAGAGGATTTTCAGCAAACAATTTTGTTCAAATCGGACATGCAAACACAATGTTGCATGTTGCTCAATCATATTATGGTAATGCTGTAATGATTGAAAGTGAAACAGGTACTCCTTTCATTATCAATCAACAAGGTGTTCTTGAAGAAGCATCAATTGCATCAACTGTTCGTATGCCATCAGGTATTATAAAACTGTTGAGTGTTGGATCAATTGCGCCAAATAACACAATCACGGCAGATACAACACTATATTCATATACACTTGGGCAGGATGTTAGCCTTGGTACAAAGTTATATGTCGATGTTTCTTTGACTATCGATAAACTTGATGCAGATGCAACAGCAACTGCAGATTTAGTATTCACCGGTGACCATATTTCAGACAAAATATTTGCTCAATCAGTTGGAATGGTTGCGCAAAACGGTAGACAATATTTAACAGGAATTGCCTTAACATCTGAAATTACTTCCGTTCCATCCTCACTAAATATAGAAATCAAGAACTTCACAAACAATCCTCAGTTTTCTTTGATAAGTGGTACAGTCTCAGTTAGTGAGGTGTTTTAATTAAATTATTATAAGGTTACTATGTCACCATATGAAAAAGAAGAATTATTAAAAAGTATTCAAGATAAAATTGATCAACTTTCATTAATGGTCTTTGAGTTTAATACAAAAATAAAAATTGAAATGAGAGACATTGTTGATGAGTTAGAAAAAGTAAAAAATTCCCAGTGATAGAATTTAAACATTGTTTTCTGCGAACAGGAATCTTTGTAACAGAATCAAAAGAATATTATAAAAAAGCTGACTTTAGTACTATTAATAAAATTTTAAAAAGTTTTAATATACTCGGACTATATGATGCATTTGAAGAAAAAAAAGATTTAAGTTTACCTATACTTGAAGATATTGCTGTTACTTGCACAAATTATGGTATATATCTAAAGCCGCTTCACGCTAAATATCAAACTTACATCGTTGAAAAATTCATAAATTCAGATTCAGAATTACAACAAAAACAAAATATTGATCTTTCATTTAAAGATTCTATTTCAAAATATCACGGTAAAATAAGCGATAACATTGAAATTGAAAACTTAATTATATTGTCTTCAAAAATAAAATGGATTGATTATGATTGGTCATTGATTAATCGCATGATTAAAAAACAAAATAGTTTTATTAAACTACATCCAATTTTTACTGAAGATGATAAGCAATTTCTAGCTAAAAAATTTGGCAAACATAAACTTATTGATAGTGATAATATTGCAGATGTATTAATAGCTAATGCAAAAAAGATTGGAATCGGTGCGTCATCAGAAACATTAATTACAAGTAATTTATTAAATAAAGAAATTGAATTTCTAAATGTTTCAAATCCTAAAACAATACTTCTCTATACTGTAGTGTATGAAGGTCTAAAAAAAGGATATCATATAAATGAATTGATTAACTCATTAGTATTTAATTTAATACCATGGAGCTATATTCACGATGAAACTGTAATAAAAAATAATATTGAATTTATACGAGAACAATATGCAGAGTGTCACAAAATTTGAATTTTATGTTAATAATGTTCAAGATAATTTTTTTGAATCTTATTATAATTTAATATTTGATAATGATTTAAAAATATTATCAACCGATAATTGTTCAGTATATACTATACTTGATAATATATCAAAAAGTAAACTTACAGAACACAAAATTATTGTATTAGTAAATGGAAATGTTTTGATTAATAACAATTATGATCATTTATCATTATTTAATGATTTTCATAATGTTTTACAAAATACAAATAAGTGTATTGCTGAAATTAAATATTTTTCAGGAGAACATAATGATTCAGTGTTGGTTTTTAATTCTGAAAAATGTAGAGAATTAGAAGTTTTTGAAATTTTACAAAATGATGTAAAATTATTAACACATCAAAAAAATAATACTCATGTACTTAACATCATTGATAATTTAATCCTTGATTTAAAAGAAGTTTATCAAGACGGTGAAATATTATTGAGTCCTAAAAATTATTTGTTAGATGTTAATGAAGGATTCAAACCGGGTGATTTTATAAAAATAGATCCTGCTTTTTTTGAATACGTTGATACACCAAAAAATCATGTCAATTCAACAGTAGTTCAATTATGCAATGATTTAATATATTGTTTAATGAATCAGTATTCTTGTATTAAGAATAAAGAACTTTCACAAAAAATACTAAAAGAAACATTCTACATTAATACATTATTATACTTAAAGGACAGAAAAAATGAAATGTCTAATTATTAATGATGGTGATATTTATGGATATATTTTTGCATATTCATTATTCAATATGTCTCTTGAGAGAAGTATTTCAATTGATATTGAATTCATCAAACTACCAGACTCAAAAGAAGTTGTAAACGATAATCTATTATTAAATCAAAGTCTACAGTATATGAATAGGTCTTGTTTTTTTAATAATATTGATATTTCAACATTTAATGCAGTTTATGCAATCAATCAACAACTTTGTAATTTTTTTGAAGAAGATGCTGAGACATATTTGAATCATAATAATGGATGTCTTCGACACGATGCTAAAGAAATAGCCCAATATATGGAAGTACATGATAGTCAATATGATGTAGATAATCTTTACTATCAAAATATACTTGCTAAGAACGACCTTTTTGATTCAAGTTTGATCAACTCTATGTATAATATTACATTTGATTCTGCATACTTTGTTGAACAAATGACAACACTGTTCAAAAGTTTAAACAATTTTACATATCGTGAGACTGATTTGTCTGACGATATTTTTAAGACAGAATCAAATGGCCAATTGTTCTTCTTTGACAATACCTATGACAACGTGATGACAAATGCTGAGTATAGTAAAAGTGGTTCGAAATTTCAATTTAAGTATGATCGACAAATTAAAAATCCACATAAATACATCGAAGAAGATATTTTAAATTTTGAAAAAATTGAATTTTCAAATAAAGAAATCAAGCAGACCATATCATCCTTTGATAGCAACATAGAAACAATTTATCTGAAAAATGATAGTGTCACAAATGATTTAAATTCACATGTCTATCAAAACAATGTGTTCAATATTGGTGTTGCTTTTTGCAAATATAACTTTTCGTTTCATTTAGATCAATTTTTACATTTTTATGTTCTAGATAAAGTATCTACTTTCATATTGAATAATAAAAGAAATTTTTCATATCTAAAATCAGTTCACATATATGCTGCTAAAATTATGAAAAATATTGATATGTTTTTACACAAATTATTAGTGTGTTCCGGACAATTAGAAGAATTACCTTCTTATAATTTTGATTTATTACAAGGAACAAATATTGACTTTTTGAACTTGAAATATTTTAATGTTGATAGAAATAATTTTACTGAAAGTACTCAAAGAAAAGTTTTTGATTTTATATCCATGAATAAACCATTTATAAAAACTAAAAATTATAAGTTATCAAATCAATATGTATATCTTATGCAACACCAATACAAACAAGATTTATCTTTAAAGACGGAGTTATTATATGTCTGAGGACTATCAAATAAAAATTGCAGACAAAAATTTTAAAAAAAATTTGAAATTAAATGAAGAATACCCCGCTAATGTTTGGACTTTCGCACATGTGAATTTGTATAATGATTATTTCATACCTTGTCCGCCTAAAGATAGCACGGAAAAATATAATAAAAGATGGGATTTTAATTCAACGGAAAGAATTTTTTCACCCGAAAATTATCTATTAACTTATCACAATAAAAGATTTTTTGATATTCAAACTAAAGAATTAAGTCTTTCAAATCGTGAAAGGTCAAAAATCAAAGATAAATCAATGATCATTGGTTCACGATATCGGTTTTATATTCCACTCATTGATAAAAGTTCAGATTATCCATGGGTAATATATGCTGACCCAACAATGCTATTTCTTAATAATCCTAGAAGTATTATTGAAAATTTAGATCCATCTAAAACTGTTTATGTGTGTAAGCATGACAATTATACTACAAAAAAACAAACTAAAACTTTGATACCGAGTATAAATTATCCATTCAACGTAAGTATAAAAGATTTTTTTGAACTTTTAAAATATTTAAATGAAAATCCAGAACATTATTTTCACAAAGGAAGAAACATCGTAATTGAAACTTTAAAAGAATTATATTCATCTGAAAATTTTGAAAAGTTTGAAAAGTTATTTGCACAAAGAGATTTAAGCCAAGATGACTTTATGAAAGCATGTCTTGCTATTTTTAAAGATAAAAAGAATTATATGCTTCGCAATAAACATATTGCAAGTGAACAAGTACTTGAAGAAATTTATCAAAGATGGTATGTTAGTGATGAAATGGAATCATTTGATAATTTTGATTATGATAGAAAAAATTGGTCAAGCTTTATGATCTTTAACAAAGAAAAATTTAATTTGAAATGGCGTCAACTTGATAGTTATTCAATTGAAGACTTGCATCAATTCAAATGGTGTACTGACGAAGAAATTGGTGAATTACCATTAAGTTGGAATCATCTTGTAGATGAGCAAGAAGATATTTCAAATCCAAATGCGTTGAATTTTACTGTTGATTCTCCAGGTAGATACAAATCAAACAGTACTTCAAAACTGAATCAAAAATATATTAATATAAATTTGGCGCAAATCTTATGTTTAGAAGAACTACCTTTTTCCACACCTGATGAAAATGCTCCTGAAGATGAAGGCTCTTATTGGCTTGATGTATTTGAAAAAACTATTAAATACATTCTAGATCTAACACCAAAAAAATTAGAAAGTGCATGTGAAAAGTTGAATATTAAAAATTTTTCACCACTCGAAGTTTTATACACTCAGAAAGATGCACAACATGGGTTTGGACTTGCTGATTTACAATATTCTAACAATGTTAAAGATCCTTTGCCTAGTCCGATTCGAGAAGAACACCTTACTAAAGAATTAGATAATGAAGTTAATAAAAATTATAATCAACAGTGTGCAGTACACAATGGATATAATATAGAATTTTATGTTCAAAATTGCTATGATTCAAAAAATAAAATTAAAGAAATGATGAAAATACTACAAGAACAAATTAAGAATTTATCAGAAAATGATAAAAAAGAAATTGTTAATATCATGCATACTTATAATCTTACTGCTCAGAATGCCGTATTAGGTACTGATACATTTCACCGAGATAAATGTTTGAGTATTCGTGAACTAACAGGAAGGTTGATATAACAATATGACTAATTCATGGATTAATTTTTGGATTGGGCATACACCCAAGCATGTGATTGCTTCTGAGGTTTGCGCTCAAGTTTTATATGACAAATATAAATTCCCAGTATATCGACATGTTGCCTATTTTAAGGATAAGAACACAACAAATCCTTTTTCAAGAACACGATTTACTACACCTCTCTTAGATGATGATGTTTCTGATTCAGATTGGGTATTTTATTGTGATGACGATTTTCTTTTCTTGAATGATCCAAGAGTACTATTGCGTGAACTTGATGATTCAAAAAAAGTGTATGTATGTAAACATGATTATACACCAAAGACAGCAAAAAAACTTGACGGTGAAATTCAGAACACTTATGAAAGAAAGAACTGGTCAAGTTTTATGATCTTCAATAAAAGAAAATTTGATTTGAAGATGTCTGATATTTTTGAAATCTCATTGATGGATTTACATCAGTTTCGATGGTGTGATGATAAAGAGATTGGTGAAATTCACAAGTCATGGAACTGGCTTGTAGGTGAGTACGAAGAAGAACCAACTTCATTGAATGCATTGCACTATACATTAGGTGGACCTTGGTATGAGGAAGAAGCTTATCAATCTAAATATAATGACTTATGGCTCGAATATAAAGATCACTACTTCCCGGAGGCACCACCAATCTATGAAGGCACTAATAGTTATCGGCTATCACAAGAAGGACAGCTTTAATCACGGTATCGCACATACTATCAGAAAAGAATATGAATCATTTGAAAAACCATGCACAGTAATTGATTTGTATGATGATGAGTTTCACGCCGCTTTTCATGCCGAGAAAAACGAAAAATTAATTGAGAAGTATAAAAAACTGATTAAAGATGCAACGCACATATACTTTGTCAGTCCTGTTTGGTGGTTCCGTTGTACGTCAATGCTTGAAGGGTTTTTTGACCAACTCTTTGTGCCTGGATTTGCTTACAAGTTTCGAGCAATCACTAAGACATATGGAGTGCCAGAACCGTTGCTACGAGACAAAACTGTTTATACCTATCTCACACACGGCGCTCCAGCTTTACCTGTCCATACGCTTTATATTAACTCTGTGAAGTGGAGATTACAGTTAGGTGTGTTCAGTTTTGTTTTTGGTTGGTTCAGACCTACAATACGACAATTCTTTTCCGTGCCGTTTTGTTCTGATCAAAAGAGAGAAAAGATGTTGAAGATTGTTCGGAAGGATGTTGAAATGGAAGTAGGCAAGTGGACAAAAGATGATTGGTTTTCCGACTTACCTTGGCATTCATAAACGATTGGCACGGTCTTCTTCTATAGCCTCACGAACCATATCAGTTTCTCTTGCTTTTCGTTCCCAAACTGATTCATCATATTCTGGCCAGCACATTCTTGAGATGTGAAGTCCTACAATAATGCCGAGCGCAAACCCGACACCAAACATAAATCCTATTTCCACGTCACTCTTTTTTCTTTACATCTGAGTTTTCATAATCATCATCATGCCTTACGTCATAAACATTGAGTTCGATAAGTTTAAGACCGATGATATAAAAAGACCAATAGAACCCACGATGTGATCCTTTGATTTTTGCAGATAAACTATTTTCGTAAATTGGAAACCAACCTGGCGAACCAAACCATGTAAGAACGTCAATCTCAAATGCCCAGTTATCCGTAAGTTTTGCTGTAAAATATGTTTTGATTTTCATCTTTACCTATTGTTAAAGTAGTCGAAAAATACGTCTGTAGGTGTCTTATGGCTACCAGTTGCCACACCACGATGATATACATAGGCGATTAAATCGCCATTGCTATCTTCAACAATATGTAAATCTGGATACTTACTGATGTTTGATCGTGAAAGTGATGCAGAACCTTTTTTCAAATAGTTCTTCATTGATTCCACAAACATCGGTACGGCTTTAATTCGTTTATGACCAAAGAATTCCTCAATGACTTCTTCTGTTAAAGTCAATTCATCAAGTCCTTCAAGATACTGTAGTTCATCACGAACCAAATCTTGCTTCTGACTCATTACATACATTTGATTACTCACCATATCTGATGTATAATTTTGAATATCTTCTTCAAATAAATTCAATTGCACTGTCATGTCATTCAATACCCTCCGGGATGGCTAAATCTTCAAGTACAGGAAAGCCTATAAGAAATAGAATCAAAATGGCAAGAATTACAAACAATGCAAATCCTTCGTTACGCACGTTAAAGGCCTCCTTGTATTACTGCAATTGCAAAAACTGTATTGAAAATAAAAAATCCAAGAATGCCAATGATGATATCATACTCTTGGATTTTACTATTCTCAACTTTATACTTATTTAGATCATCGGATGAATGCTGCATATGGAGACCTTGGTTGAGGTTGTTGTTCATCGGTAACATTGTAAATGTAAACATTAAAAATAAATGAAAAAACTAAACTCATAAAGATAATCATTCTTAGACTTGTCATAACAAACTCACATTAAATGTTAATAATCAGCCTTTGTACTATCTAAGAAAAAATCAAGTAATGTCTTATTTTGCAACATCACTTCTTCAATAAATGGATAGGACAACATAAACAAAAGTAAAAGAGAAGACCAAATTAATATTCTTCTCCATCTACGGTAGTTTGCAGGAGTCATATTACCTCTATTGAAAATGCGGCAATTACATGCCGCTTGTTGGTGGCAATTTCAACCACAATGACGACCTTTTCTTCATTCAGTGACACAACGAATATCATCAAGGATGTAGACGTAGGTATGAATGCCGCTATCTATCGCCTTCGATAGCGAAACGGCTCAACGCCAATCTTTTCTATCGCCAATAATTTCTGAGTATTTGTAGCCAGCGTAGTAGTCGGCAACTTGTTCGGGCGTCATCGATTCTTCGGTGATTCTTTTGCCACGAACTTTACTACCTTCCGTATAGTAGTGAGGATCTTCCGGGCGATAATAGTAAAAGTCAGCAGTGCCACAATCCCATGGAGAACAATGTGATGTATCACGACCTTCTTTTAACTTTTCTAATTCTTCGGTGTTTTGAAAAACAATCATGACAACTCCTTATAAGAAATATCAATCACTCAACTCATGATCAGATCATATCATATTGAGAAGAAATGTCAAGAACTTTTATGCAGTGAAAGTTTTCTGCATTTTTTTACGTTCTTCTTCTTTCTTATCTTGGGCAGCAAGCAAAGCTTCTTTCTCTTTTCTGCTTCGCTCTCGAACGAGAATATCATAACTACTTGGAGGTAAATCATTTCCCATGTCCGCACCAAATTAAAGTGTTATAAGGTTAAATCCAGATTGTATCCTTTCTTGGTCTTTGAATCATTTTCTTGCAAGTTGAAGTAACATATTTCCATTCACCGAGTTGTCTTTCATCAGCACTAGTCCAATAACTCAAGAATTCATCATATGTGTTACGCATTGCATAATAACTTTGTACACACTCAATCAAATTTACCATATCAAGTTTATCAGATGTATCTGAAACTTTGTCGGGATCATAAAGTAAGTCAAAAAAAGCATTTCGTTCTTCATTAGACCACATTCCGTAAGCATTAGTACTTAGAATCAATGCAGTCAATGCAATCATAAATTTTTTCATAGTTGTTCCTTTTTTTCGGTTGTACAAAACTATATTTATCTTTTATACAACTTCTACAGCATAGTGCAAAGCAATCCAATCGTCAATACAATCTTCAACTGTATAGTTCTTGATCACATGATCCATCCCATGTTTTGATACTTGTTTTTCAAGCCAAGGTTGCCAATGAGAATTGATGATTTCAATTTCAGTGACTGTCACATATTCTGGAACTGAAAGACTTGGTGGACTTTTATATGTGAAGCTTCGTGTCCGGTTTAATTCTTTATTTGTTGGTAAAACGGAAATCAATTTCCTAACAAAGTTGTTCATTTCTTCTTTCTACTTCTCTAAGTATTTGTTGCAAATAATCAATTGCATCTTCAAGGTCTCCAGAATGTCCGCCATAAAATTGGCAACGGAAGATTAATTGAAAAACATTATATGCTTTAATGTTATCTTCGCATTTTAAAAACTCTTTCATCTTCATTCGAATAGGACTTCCGGCTTGTATATTTTCAGATAAAATCGGAATTTCTTTTAAGGTCTTTTGCCTATTTAGATACCAAATCGCTTTGTGTATATCTTGAATACCACCCTTCAGGTGGTAGCGAAAAAGATATTTGAAAGCATTGCCTAAGTTAAAACACATCTGCTCACAAATATCTATCGCCTCAATTCCTGAAGGATGTCGGTTGTAGTGTTCGGGATGGTTTACTTTTTCACTCATGATATTACTTTGTACTTCTTGCCATTAATGACTTCAATCTTACGAACTTTCAGTGCTGACGGTGGTGACAAAGTATTATCAGGATTATCACTACCGCCGTTGTCAAGAAAACGAACCTGCGCCGTTCGCATGTCTGCATTAAATTGACGATCACCCTTTGCATTTGTCTTAGCTTTTGGAAGGCATCGTGATACGAAAGGGATTTGCTGTGACATAATATTCTCCTGATGGGTTTAAATTCAACTCACTCACTCAACATGATCAGATCTTAACAGACTGGTCAGGAATGTCAAGAACTTTTTTCGAAA
>Ga0055584_100001852_pt1 | contig 20832 bp, 13 predicted proteins | sample OSDHelmetaG_FD_58716 | JGI IMG/M metagenome (GOLD analysis project Ga0055584, IMG submission 58716) | Pelagic marine sediment microbial communities from the LTER site Helgoland, North Sea, for post-phytoplankton bloom and carbon turnover... | ecosystem: Environmental > Aquatic > Marine >...
GGGACCTGTCGGTCAGGTTCGCGTGGGTGGGCCGGTTTCGTCCCGGAACCGGGGGACCTGTCGGTCAGGTTCGCGCTGGTGACACAATGGGCCCGGCCGATGAACGACTTCCCCCGACCCCTGCGCTATGGCCTCGCGGCGCTCCTTCCCCTGTGGGCGTTTGCCGCTGTTGTCTGGGTCTACGCGCCGATCGCCGGCCCCAAGCCCCTGCACTGGGCGGCCGCCGTCGTCATCGTCCTCGCCGGCCTGGCCGCCCCGCTGCTCCGCGACCCCCGCAGCGCCTTCGCTGCCGCCCTGGGCCTGACCGCCCTGGGCCTCGCCGCCTTCTCGCTCATCTCGCCCGAACTGGAGCGCGCGTGGCGCCCCGAGCAGGCTCGACTTCCCCAGGCGACCGTGGTCGGGGATGAGCTGCGCGTGGTCGAGGCCCGCGCCTTCCGGTGGGCTGCCGACGAGTCCTTCGAGCCGGCCTGGTTCGACGCCCAGTACGACCTCTCCACCCTCCAGGGCCTCGACTTCCTGGTGTCGCCCTTCGGCGGCGTGCCGGGCATCGCCCACACGATGTTCAGCTTCCGCTTCGCCGACGGCCGCGCCCTGGTCGTCTCGCCCGAAGTGCGCAAGGAGGTGGGTGAGGCCTACTCGGCGATGGGCGGGCTCTTCCGCAACTACGAGCTCATGTACGTGCTCGCCGACGAACGCGATGCCCTGCACCTGCGCACCCACGTCTGGGGCGACGAGGTCTTCGCCCACCCCGTCGACATCACCCCCGCCACCGCGCGCCGCCTGCTGGAGCACATCGCCGCGCGAACCCAGCAACTGCATGAGCGCCCGGACTTCTACAACACGGTCACCGCGAGCTGCGCGACCACGCTGGCGTCCCACGTGGAGGCCATCGCCGACCCCCCGATCCACCTGGACTGGCGGGTCTTGCTGCCCGGCTTCAGCGACGAGATGGCGTTCGAACTGGGCCTGTTGGGCGGCGACTCCATCGAGGCCCTGCGCGCCCAGAACGCCTTGAGCCCGCACATCGCCGCCGCGGCCACCCGCGTCGACTTCAGCCGGGCGATCCGGGGGCTGCCGCCCGCACCACGTCCTCCAGGGCATCGGTCAGCTGAGTGAGCTCGATGGGGAAGCGCGAGGACCAGGTCTCCGTGTTCGTCATCGCCACGAAGCACAGCCCCTCCGCCGGATACAAGACCAGGCGCGTCCGAGTCTTCTCCTGGCCGCCGTTGTGCTCCACCCGCCGCCGCCCGCGGGCTTCTCCGACGCCGAACCCCAGCCCGTAGTCTTCGACTCCGCTGCCCAGCACGGTCGGCGCCCACGCCAGGGCCTTCGCCTCGGCCGGCAACAACTCGTCGCCGGCCAGCAGGGCGCAGTACCCCGCCAGCTCCTGCACCGTGCTGATGAAGCCGCCGCCCGGCGCCTTCCAGCTCACGTCGACGTCCGCGGACGGGTGAACGGCCCCGTCGTCGCCCAGCGCAAACCCTGCGGCCCGCTCGCTCAGGGGCGCGTACTCCCTGTCCGGCTGAGCCTCCGCCGCGGCGGTCCCCGCCAGCATCTCCTCGACCAGCCGCAAGAAGGCCGCGTCGGGCGCCTCGCCGGCCTCTGCCCGCGCCGCGCCGATCACGGCCCCCGCCAGGTTGTGCCCCATCGTCGAGTAGCGGAACTCCGCGCCCGGCGCCGCCACGAGGGGCGCCGTCCACCAACGCGGCAGGGCCCACGCAAACCCGGTGTTCACCAACGGATCCAACTGGGACGCCAGCGGCGGCGTGGGCGCGGCCGCGCCATCGTCGTAGGCCTGGACCCCCGCCGTGTGGGACAGCAGCTGCCGCAGCGTGATCGCCCCGGACCATGCCTCCCCGCCCAACGCCGAAGGCCCCGGCCACGCCGGGTAGAGCGCCCGCGCGTCGGCGTCGAGATCCAGCCGTCCGGCCGCCGCCTCCCGCGCCGCGACGGTCCCCGTCAGGGTCTTGCTGATCGACGCCCAGCGGATCCGGTGCTTCGTCGGATCGAGCGGCACGCCGGGCTCCGCGTGCCCGAACCCCCCGAGCCAGGCCACCCGCCCGTCGAGCACGACGCCGACCCCCAGCCCCACCAGGCGGTGGGCCGAACGGTACGACTCGGCGACGGTGGACAGCCGGTCGGACGGAACCTCAACGGGAGCGGCCGCCGGCTCCGGCGCGCTCGGAGCGCACCCGGCCAGCAGCCACAGGACCAGCCCGAAGGCCGCCCCCCGGGACGCGTCCCTCGCTACCAGACCACTTCCATGTAGTAGCCGGTGTCCGAGCCTTCCCAGCAGCCGATCCGCACGACGTAGGCGTTGTTCGGGTCGAGCGCGACTCCGTCGGCCGTCTCCGGCGAGCCGCCGATCTCGAACTCGTGCAGCACCTCGCCGTTGACGTCGGTCAGGGTGAAGTCCATGTCGCCCGCGGCGTCTTCCCACGACAGCAGGAAGTCGGCGGTCACGCCTTCGGGCACACCGAACGCGTAGAGGTCGAGGTCGTTGGTGAACGCCTTGCCGTCGTTGCCGCAGACGATCGCGCCGTCGATGCAGAGGCCGTCGGTGGGCGCGCCCAGGTTCTGGATCCACTCGATGCCGTCGTTGGGCTCCTCGTCGGGGTAGCTGCTGGCGACGCCGTCTTCGCAGGTGCCGTTGGACGCGACCTCGTCGGTCAGCTCGGGCCCTTCGGGCGGCGGGTCCGTGGCGTCGTCGTCGTCGGCCACGTCGTCGTCGTCGGCCGCGTCGTCGTCGTCGTCGCCGGGGGGCGTGGCGTCGTCGTCGTCGTCGCTGTTGGAGCCGGAGCTGGAGCCGCCGCGGGGCGCGCCGCAGGCAGAGATGACGAGGCCCAGGCCAAGCAGGGCGATGATGAGGCTGATGAGTCGAGTGTTCACGGCGATTCCTTGGTGAAGTGGCCAGCGGAGGCGGGCGACGCTACTGGCCCGCGTCAACGCCCACAAGGGCCGCGAGGGCCCACTCGTTGCGACGGTGTCAAGGTCAGGCAAAGGTTTCGACGCACACCCCGCTGACAAGCCGACTGACCGATCCGGCAGGGCGTTCCCCCCTCCCGTAACCTGCACCCGCCGGGCGCGTACCTGCCCTTAGAAGACGCTCGGCCCGCGTCGGCCCGGAGACCCTCCATGCACGTCGTCATCGTCGGGAACGGAATCGCCGGAGTCACGGTGGCGCGCCACGTCCGCAAGCGGGACTCCCAGGCGCGCATCACCCTGATCTCCGCCGAGTCCGAGCACCACTGGAGCCGCCCCGCGCTCATGTACATCTACATGGGGCACATGCGGTACGAGGACACCAAGCCCTACGAGAGCGGGTTCTGGCGCAAGAACCGCATCGACCTCGTGCAGGGCTGGGTCGACGGCATCGACACCGCCGCCCGGACCCTGTCCATCGACGGCCGCCGGACCATGCACTACGACAAGCTGGTGCTCGCGACCGGCAGCATCCCCAACAAGTTCGGCTGGCCCGGCCAGGACCTGGAGCGGGTGTCGGGGCTCTACAGCCTCAACGACCTCGCAGCGCTGGAGGCCTGGAGCCCCGACATGAAGCACGCGGCCGTCGTGGGCGGTGGGCTCATCGGAATCGAGCTCGCCGAGATGCTCCACAGCCGCGGCATCCACGTGAGCCTCATCGTCCGCGAGAGCGCCTACTGGAACAACGTGCTGCCGACGGGCGAGGCCGAGATGGTCAACGACGTCATCCGGGCGGCGGGCATCGATCTGCAGCTGGGCACCGAGCTCAAGGAGATCGTCGACGACGGCACCGGCGCCGTCGGGTCCATCGTCACCAGCAAGGACGAGACGATCCCGGTCCAGTACGTCGGCCTGACTGCCGGCGTACGCCCCAACACGAACATCGTCGCGGGCAGCGGCATCGAGGCGGGCCGCGGCATCCTCGTGGACCGGCACCTCCAGACCTCGGCCCCCGACGTCTACGCCTGCGGCGACTGCGCCGAGATCAAGACGCCCGAGGGCGAGCGAAACCTCATTCAGGCGGTCTGGTACACGGGTGGGTTCCAGGGCGAGACCGTCGCCGCGAACCTCTGTGGGGACACGCGCGAATACGACCCCGGCATCTGGTTCAACTCCGCGAAGTTCTTCGACCTCGAGTACCACGTCTACGGCGAGGTCCCTTCGGCCCGGGCGGAGTCCGCGCCCGACGCTCCGGAGTCGGTCTTCTGGAAGCACCCCGACGGGCACAAGGCCCTGCGGATCGTGCACCGCGAAGGAACCGTGGTGGGTTTCAACACGATGGGCCTGCGCTTCCGCCATCGCGTCTGCGAACAGTGGATCGCCGAGGAGCGTGGCTTGGATTACGTCTTGACCAACTTGCGCCAGGCCAACTTCGACCCTGAGTTCTACCGCTGGCACGGCAAGGCGATCGCCGCCGCGGCGAAGGGAGCCTGAGCATGGAGCTGGTTCAAATCGGCAGCCCCGGCGTCGGGCCTCGCGTCGGTGGCGACGTGCGCGAGCTCCGCGCCACGGAAAAGCTGGCCCTCGCCGCCGTCGCCACCGGCGTCCTCCTGTTGGCCTTCGCGTACTTCGCGCCCGGCAAGCTCTCCACGCGGCTGCCCGGCTGGGCGGGCATCGCGGCCACCTTCGGGCTCGTGATGGCCGGCGGTTCGGCCTACTGGTGGCTCAGTTACAAGGACACCATCTGGGGCATCAAGAACCACGGGGTGTTCCACAGCTCCGTGATGGCGCGCAAGGCCGGCGGCTGGACGCTGGGCTTCCTGATCACCGCCTTCTACGTCTTGCTCTATTGGCACGCGGCGTCCCTCGAGGGGCTCATTCGGCTTCTGGATCCGCTGGCCGTGCTGCTGTCCGGCAAGCCCGCCGACCAGTGGTTCCTGTACGGCTTCGCCTACACCGGGTCCGTGCTCGTCATGGGCCTGCGCATGGCGATGAAGTACCGGCACAACAACTACCAACTCATCCGCACCGCCAGCGTCGCGTTCTTCCAGTTGGCGTTTGCCTTCGTGCTGCCCCAGGTCCTCAAGGGGATGAACCAGCCGGACTTCTACTTCACGTACTTCTGGCCCTTGAAGCCCGACTACCTCCTGCCGTTCGACTACGTGATCGGCGACAGCGGGATCGCCGCGAAGCAGTGGGGTGGGTTCGCCGTGGGTCGGGCGATGCTGCTGTGGGGCGCGATGATGTCGCTCGTGGCCGTGCCCGCGCTGACGTACTTCTTCGGCAAGCGTTGGTACTGCTCGTGGGTGTGTGGCTGCGGCGGCCTGGCCGAGACGCTGGGCGACCCCTGGCGTCACCTGTCGGACAAGTCGGAGGGTGCCTGGCGCTTCGAGCGCATCAGCATCCACGCGGTGCTGGTGTTCATCGTGGGGTTCACGGCGCTGCTGTGGATCAACCAGGCAACGGACAAGGCGATCCTGGGCGACGACGGCTCGGGGATCTTCTGGAAGACCTACGGCTTCTTGATCGTGATGGCCTTCAGCGGCGTCATCGGGGTCGGCTTCTATCCGATCATGGGCAGCCGCGTCTGGTGCCGATTCGGGTGCCCCCAGGCCGCGATCCTGGGCATCATCCAGCGCTTCTACAGCCGCTTCCGCATCACGACGAACGGCGGGCAGTGCATCTCGTGCGGCAACTGCTCGACGTACTGCGAGATGGGCATCGACGTCCGCGCCTACGCCCAGAAGGGCGAGAACATCGTCCGCGCTTCGTGCGTCGGCTGCGGTGTCTGCGCGGCGGTCTGCCCCCGTGGTGTGCTCAAGCTCGAGAACGGCCCCGTGGGCGACCGCTACATCAACGACGGCCGGGTCTTCGTGGCCCTGGGCGACGCGTTGAGGGGCCGGCCCCGGGATTGACCCGGAAACCAGCGAGCGCCAACGCGCGTTCCTGATCGCGAGCCCCCATCGACGGCGGGGCTCGGTCTGAGGGGACCCCGCCATGCGCCTGCTGCTCGCTTCGATGTGCCTGTTCTTGTTCGGCTTCACGCCCGACGACCCCACCGTCGTGCTGCACGCGATGGAGATCGAGCCCGGCGACATCATCGCTGGGACCGTGTCCACGGACAGCGCGGTCACCGGCGCGCCGTCGGACCCGCGGATGTTCTCCGCGATCCCGCTGCTGGGGCCCATCCAGCCCATCGTCGGCGCCGACATGGCGCTGTTGTTCACGGGCAACGTGGAGCTGCTGCCCCAGCTGACGGACCACGACTACGTCCTGCTGGGCAGCGAGGACGGCGACCGAGCCACGTTGCGCGTGCGGCTGCAGGTGCCCGAGGACGCCCAGTCCTACTGCTTCCGCTTCCAGTTCTTGTCCCGCGAGTACCCCGAGTGGGTGGGCAACATCTACAACGACGAATTCGCGGTGCACGTACAGAACCCGGCCCACTCGGGGCAGATCGTGTTCGACGCGTTCGGCAACCCGGTGACCATCAACAGCGCGTTGTTTGCGATCACGAACCCCGCCTTGATGGAGGGCACGGGCTTCGACGACGACGGGCGGACTGGCTGGGTGACGACGTCGGCGCCGGTGGCGCCGGGCTCCGAGCTGGACATCTCGTTCGAGGTCTTCGACGTCAGCGACGGCATCTTCGACTCTGCCGTCCTGCTCGATGGCTTCGAGTGGAAGACCGAGCCGCTGGACGACCCGATCACGGATCCCGGCAACCAGGGCCCGCTGCGGGTGGCGTACCTGAGCCCCAAAGAAGGCCCCCTGGAGGGCGGCTACCCGGTCAACGTGTTCGGGGTCGGCTTCGACAACAACACGGTCCTGCGGGTGGACGGGGTGACGGTGCCGACGACGGTGCAGTCCAGCGGGACGGTCCTGTCGGTGTCGGGCGAGGACTGGCCGGCCGCCGACGAGCCGAGCACCGTGGACATTGAAGTGCAGCGCGGCGACCAGACGCGGCTGCTGGAGGGCGCGTTCACCTACTTCGACGCGGCCCTGGGCGCGAAGGCCCCGCACATCAAGCAGGTCGCGCCCAGCGAGCTGCCGCCGGGCGGAGGCCGGGACGTGGACATCACCGGCGAGTCCTTCGTCGAAGGCGCCGCGGTCGTGATCGTGGGCTACGACGGAGTCGAGCAGGCGTCGCTGGAGGCCGACTGGTCCAACGACGGCGAGCGGCTGACCGTGGTGTCGCCGCCCCTGGACGAAGGCTGGTACGAGGTCGTCGTCATCAACCCCGACGGCCTGCGCAGCACGCCGGGCTACCCCGTCCTGTCGACGGTTCGGGCCAACGGCACGCCCCCGCTGCAGACCGGCTGCGGCTGCTCCACGGGCGGCGCCGGGGCCTTGCCCCTGTTGCTCTTGCTGGGGTTCCGTCGGAGGCTCCGGCCCGGCGGGCCTACGCCGGCTCCGTGAGCCGCTTCGCGTCTCCCTGCGCAGCTCCGTGAGCCGCTTCGCGTCTCCCTGCGCAGCCTCGGGGCCCTGAAGGTCCCCTCCGCTACAGCGCCCCGAGCTTCGCCTTCACCGACGGCCACGGGTTGGCCATCCCGAACGCAGCCCCGTCGACCTCGCCCCCGGCGACGTGCACGCCAATGAGGTGGCCCTTGGCGTCGACCAGGGCGGCGCCGCTGGTGCCCGCGAGGTCCAGGTCAGCCTGGTGGAAGTAGTAGAGGTACTGGCCTTCGGTGGTGTACGCGATCCAGCCCAGGTGGGCGCCGGCCTCGGCGTTGTTGGGGTCGGCCAGCATCCAGACCGGGGCCCCATTGGCGGGCGGCCCCTCGGCCAACTGCAGGACGTCGCCCGTGACCTTCTTGACGGGCAGCGCCGCGAGGTCTCCGCGGGCGTTGCCATCAGAGAACGCCTCAGCGTCGGCGATGACCGCCGGGGCACCCGCCTGGACGACCTTGCCGCCGGGCATGGGGGAGCTGGCCTTGCCGCCCTTGACCACGCTGGGCAGCTCGTGGGGCAGGTAGGTGCTCGCCATGCCGCCGTTGGGCCCGAAGAGGTGGTGGGCGGTCACCAGCCAGGTCTTGTCGCCGACGCGAACGACGGACGCCGTGCCCGCCGCGACGGGGCCTTCGCTCGTCGTGAACGTGGGCTTCAACAGCGAGTTCGGGCCGAACGCGGGCGTCTTGGCGGTGATCGTCGCCTTCCGGGCGACGGGCGCCTCGCCCGGAGGAAGGCAGTGGGCGCCGGTGATCTTCGGCCACGGCCAGGTCTCGTCCTGGCGCTGCAGCAGCACGAGCGCGACGGTGTCGCCGCAGTCGTAGAACTCAGCGCGGGCTTCGGTCATGGGGTCGCCGTCCGCGTCCACGAGCACGCCGTCGGTCCGCGACAACGGGCCGCCGGGGGCGACCGGCTGCTTCTGCATGCGGGTCAGCTGCATGCCTGACTGGGCCGCGTAGCCGCGAAGGGCGGCCTCGCTCGCCAGATCGATCTGGTTCTTCGCCGCACCTCCGGCGATGCGGACCACGACGGCTTCCAGCTCCGAGGGCGAGCGGTACGCCGTCTCCGCCGACTCGGCGACGAGCTCGACGGACCAGGTGGGGTCGATGCCGTCGGCGACGCCGTACCGGGCGAGGGCGGGCTCCACGGACTCACAGACCATGCCTTCGACCAGCCGGTCCATGGCCGCCGCGCGGTCGGCCGCGGACTCGAGGGGCACGGTCTTCTCGGCGCTGCCGATGAGCAGCTGCATCAGGCGTCGGGCGTCGGGCCGCGACCAGATGATGACGGCGGCGGGCGGGGCCTTTTCGTCGGGGCCCATGCGCATGGAGATCTGCCAGACCGCGGGGTTGTCCCGCAGCTTGCGCTGCTCGTTGGGGTACACGAGGAGCCCGGCGTTCTGGAACGTCTCGGTCAGGGCGAGCAGCACCTCGGAGGTGAGCTCGGCGCCGCCGGGGCTCCACTGCAGCTGCATCAAGGAGTTCTTGGTGCCGAACTGCATCTGGCCCATGTCGCTGGCCGGGTCGGGCACGGCGGACATGGCCTTCCACGTCGGGCGGCGGCGTCCTCCTCGACGCGGCCGCCGCCACCTTGCCGGACCGGCTGCGGCGGGTCCACGGGTCGGGTCAGGCGAGGCCGGTCAGTTGGCCTGATCCGCGAGGCAGGCGCGCAGGGCCTCGGGAGGGCGAGCGGTCCACTTGAAGTCGGTGACCGTCACGACGTAGGGCTCCCAGCGATTCTCGTGGACCCAGTGCAGCGTGATCTCGTAGCGGCCGGTGAGCCACGCGACGCGGCTCGCTTCCAGGGCGTCGTTGACGATGCGCGTGGGGGCCGTCAGGTCCGAGGGGCCGTTCATGGCCTGGATCGCGAAGGCCCGGTTCTCGATCGCTCCGGTCACGACGCCGCAGCGATGCTCGGGGGCCAGCACGGGCGCGAAGGCGAGGCGCGCCCCGGCGGCCACCCAGCTCGGGCCCAGGAATCGCTCGTAGCCCTTGGGGTGATCCACGGGGTCGCGGGTGATGTGCACTGCGGCGGCCGTCTGCTGGATCGCGCGCTCGACCGTCGGAACGGCTTCCTGCCCCCACGAGTCCAGCAGGCTCTGCCGCACGAACACGTCCCCCTGGCTCGTCGACAGCATCAGCAGCGCGTGGAGCCGGGGCGCGACCTCCAGGGACACGACGGCGTCGGGACCGGCCGGGGCCGAGTCCTGGGTCTGCACCCACAGCAAGCCGGCGTGGGCGTCGAAAGGGTGGGCGGCGATGACCGCCGACAACCGGGGCCACTGCTCGACCTTCGCCTTCAACACCCGCCCCACGGCGGGGAACCACTCGGCGCGGTACTCCTCGTTGGCGACCGCGGCGACGAGCACCGGGACCTCGATCCAGAGCGGGGGCGCATCGGGGACGTCGATGCGCAGCTGGTCGGTGCCGAAGGCCTCGTACGGGAGCTTCCGGTTGCGCAGCCACCGGTCGGCGATCTTGAGCACCGCGTCGGTCGTTCGCACCAGGCCGGGGCCCGGCTCGATGGGCGTCAGCTCCTCCACCTCACCGAGCACCACGGGCGCCGCGGTCGCCGGCACCGACAGGAGGATCAAGAGCAGGAGCAGCCGCCACATCGCAAGAAAGCCTGCCACGGCGGCGTATCGTGGGGCCATGACGACCCTGCGCGATGTGCTGGCCCGGTTCGGCAACCCGGTGGACGTGGACTCGCTCCGCCGCGAGGTCGACTCCGCGCGTCGCGCCGCCGCTGGGCACCGCGACGCCTTGCGGGACCGCATCCGCCACTGCGCGACGGGGCTCATGGAGGCCACGGCCGCGACTCGGGAGCGCTCGGCCGAGGTGGCTCGGGTCGACGGCAAGACCCGCGGCGGTCTGGTCGGGACGCTGCTGTCGTCGGTGAACTCCGAGGGGGTCGACAAGCTCCGGGCGGACGCCGAGTTCAAGCTGTCCGGCGACCTCGCCGTGCTCGAGCGCCACATCGAAGACGCCCACGTCCTGCGGGAGCAGGTGCCGAGGCTGGCGGACGATGCGCGGTTCGGTGCGGAGATCTTCGAGGCCCTGCGGCAGCGGGCCATCGCCGGCGAACTGGAGGCGGAGCTCGTCCGCCACATCGAGCAGGCGGGCGTCGCCATCGGCTCCATCGCCGGGCAGTGCGCGCCCTACGCGGGGCCGCTGCTCGCTCCGCTGCAAGGGGCCGAAGCTGTGGCCGAGGCCGCCGCCGCAACCCTGGGGCGCCTGAGGTCGAGCGGGCGCGCTTCGACGCTTGGGGAGGCCGTGCTGGACGGCGTGATCTCGCCCGACAGCGGCGCCCTGGGGCAGCTCGCGCGGCGCAAGGCCCAGGAGGCGGCGCCGGGTCTGGTGCCCGAGCTGGAGCGCAGCGGAGGGGGCGTGGGGATCGACGCCGAGATCGACCGGGAGCGCGCCGAAGCCCGCCAGCGCGCCCGCCGCGATGCCGAGGCGCGGCGCCTCGCCGAAGCCGAACTCGATGCGCTGGAGTGGGACGGCTAGAGCCCGGGTGGGGCCCCCGGGAGGCGACCCGCTACGCCCGCGTCTTCACGCCCGCTTGCGCCCCAGGGGCACCACGGGCGCGCCGCCTTGGGGGTCGTCGTCGGAGTAGAACTGCTTGAACCAGCTCCGCATCTGGGGGACCGGCCCGTCACCGGCCACCAGCAGGGGCCGGGGCACGTAGGCCTTGTTCTCCCAGATGTGCAGGTCGTTGGCCCACTGGGACACCCAGCCGCCGACCACCAGCCAGGTGTTCAGCCAGTTGACCTTCTTCTCCGAGAACCAGTGGAATCGCACCTGCTGCTGCAGCGGAGCGACCGGCAGGTGGGTCTGGAAGAGCAGCACTTCCCCCGCGCCGTCGGGGAGGTGGAACCGGAACGCGACGATGGAGCCCGGCCCGAAGAACATCACGTCGACGTCCGTCTGCGTGGCAACGATCTCCTTGCCGCGCACGACGAGACCCGAGCGGTTGCGGAACCAGGCGACGTGCTCGAGCTCGGGGTCGGACTCCCAGCTCGCGTCGTGGGACAGGGTCACGCCGGGGACCTCGATCTGGGTCCAGGGGATCTGCGCCTGACCGTGCAGCGGCTGGAAGTGCGCGAAGTCCGCGCTGTTCTCACTGAACTCGATCAGGTGCATGCCCACGTCGTCGGGTTCGTGGGTCCCCCGCGCCGTCCAGGTGTCGGACTCCAGCTCCGGCAGGTCGATGAAGGGGTAGTCCGGCTCGGCCTTGCCGCGGCCCGCGAAGGCGGGGTCGAACCAGATGCAGATCATCCCGTAGCGCTCGGCCACCTCGTAGGCGGTGCCGGCGGCCCCACGGGGCTTCGCGGGTGAGTAGGGCACGTCGGTGACGCAGCCTTCGCCGTCCATCCGCCAGCCGTGGAAGGGGCATTGGATCTTGCCCTCGCAGATCGACCCGTGCTCCAGGCTCGCGCCCAGGTGGGGGCAGAACGCGTCCAGCACCTGCGCCGCTCCCGCTTCGTCGCGCCAGGTCACGAACTGCCGGCCCAGGGCCGAGATCCGGAGGATGCGCCCGGCCTTCAGCTCCTTGCTGCTCAGCAGCCGGAACCAGCCTTTGGGGAACGGAGACGGATAGGAGGCTTCGCGAGCCGCGATCAGGGCAGTATCCATGGTCGGATCCTGTCCGGGTTGGGGCTGTTCACGCGCGGCCCGATCGGGCCAACCGAGCGCCGCGAGGGCACTACCAGGGCGTCTCCTTGTAGTCCTTCAGGAACAGGCCCCACTGGTGCTTCCCGGTGTTGAACCCGTCGAAGATCGGGTCGACGATGCGGGCCGCGCCGTCGACGATGTCCAACGGCGGCGAGAACGCGTGCTCCACGGCCTTGCGGGACGCGTGCAACGCCGGGTCCTCGTCGGTCACCCAGCCGGTGTCGACGGCGTTCATGTGGATGCCGTCCTCGATGTAGTCCGCCGCCGACGTGCGGGTCATCATGTTCAGCGCCGCTTTGGCCATGTTCGTGTGCGGGTGCCGCGCGGTCTTCAGCGCCCGATAGAACTGCCCCTCCATCGCCGACACGTTGACGATGTGCTTGTCCTCGCTGGGCACCGCGCGCATCAGGGGACGCAGCCGCCCGTTGAGCACGAATGGCGCCACGGCGTTGACCAGCTGGACCTCCAGCAGCTCGACCGTGCTGACCTGATCGAGGTTCAGCCGCCACGAGTTCACCTCGCGCAGATCCACCTGCTGCAGGTCCGCGTCGAGCTGCCCGGCGGGGAACAGATCGCCGCCGGCGTTGCGGTCGTCGTCCGTGAGCTGCACCTGGGAGAGCAAGGCCGCCTTGGCGTCGATGGGCTGGTAGTCCTGGGTGAGGAAGCCCTTCTGGATGGGGCCGTGGTCGCCGGCGAGCAGCTTGCGCTCGGCCGCCGGAAGCAGCGTCGACGCCTTGATCTCGTGCTCGATGAGGTGGCCGTAGAACCCCGGCGGGCGGCGCACGGTCTGGCACGCGTTGTTGATGATGAAGTCGAGCCGCGAGTGGGAGCGGCAGAGCTCGGCGCAGAACGACTCGACGCTGGGGGTGTGCCGCAGGTCCAGGCCGTGGATCTCGAGCCGGTCGCCCCAGTCCGAGAAGTCGGGCTCCGCGGCGTAGCGCGCGGCGGCGTCCCGGGGGAATCGCGTGATGACGATGACGTGGGCGCCCGACCGGAGCAGCAGCACGGCGGCGTGGTAGCCGATCTTCAGGCGCGCGCCGGTGACCAGGGCCGTCCGTCCGTGGAGGTCGGCCGTGGGGTCTCGCTTGGCGTAGTTCAGGTCGCCGCAGGGGACGCACATCTGGTCGTAGAACGAGTGAAGTCGCGTGTACTCGCACTTGCAGACGTAGCAGCGGCGGGCGTTCTCCAGCTCTTCGCCCAGCTCGCCGATGGGCTCCTTGGGCGCTCCGCCTTCGGGCGTGACGAAGAACGGCTGCTCCCGGAGCTTGCGGATGCCGGTCAGCATTCGCTTCTGCTCGTCGCGCTCGGCCCGCTCGGCGTTGTGCTTCTTGCGCATCTCCCGGGACAGCCGCTTGCGCTCGTGGCGCAGGGGCAGCGAGACCCGGCCCGCCGCCGTCAGCAGGCGTTTGCGCAGGTCTTCGTCGGCGGCGGCCAGAAGGCCTCGGTCCTCGACCAGGGACTCGAGGGTTTCGGCGGCGGCGACGAGCGCCTCGATGATGGATTCGTTGGACACGGCCGGCATCTACCACACCGCCTGCATTTGGGCCCGTCCGAGCCGCGAGGATCGAGCGCTGAAACGCTAGACTGCAGACGGTGAGGGCCTGCGTCCGAGTCAAGACCCCCGATGGCCGCGAAGTGGAGCTGGGGCACGGCGATCTCATCGGTCGCGTGTTCAGTGCGGCGCTGCGTCTGGATGACGCCCGGGTCAGTGAGGCTCACGCCCTGGTGTCCCTCCGCGGGGACTCCTTGAAGCTGCTGGCTTTGCGGGGCGTCTTCGCCGTGGACGGCAAGCGCCGGCACGACGTGGTTCTGCGCCCGGGGCTGCGGGTTCTGCTCGCCGAAGACCTCGCGCTGGATGTGCTGTCGGTGGAGCTGCCCGATTCGGTCCTGGCCCTGCGCGGCGAGGGCTTGCCGGACTCTGTGCTCAGCGGGCTCTGCTCCCTGGTGGTCGAAGACCGGCCGCGGTTGGAGCCCCGGTACGTGGGGGCCGCGCAGGCCTGGATCTGGGGGGCCGGCGACGGCTGGTTGCTGCAGCGCCCGGGTTCGGAGCCGACGCCCCTGCGCGCCGGCGACGAGTTCGAGGCCGCGGGCCGTCAGTTCACGGCCGTCGAGGTGCCGTTGACCAGCGCGGCGGGGGCCGCGACCCGCCTGGGGATGACGGCTCCTCTTCGGATCGTTGCCCAGTACGACACCGTGCAGATCCACCGGGAAGGACGCAGCCCGTTGGTGCTCAGCAGCGGCGCGGCCAAGCTGATCTCCGAGCTCGTGGCCCTGGGCGGACCGGCGTCGTGGGCTGTCGTTGCGGGCGAGCTGTGGCCCGAGGAGTCCGAGCCCCAGGTCCTGCGCCAGCGCCTCGACGCGGTCGTCGCGCGGCTGCGCAAGCGGCTGCGCAAGGCGGGCATCCGCCCCGACTTGATCCGCAGCGGCGGCGGCCAGCTGGAGCTGCTCCTGGGCAAGGACGACTCGGTCGAGGACAAGACGTGAGCTCGCCTCGGTGAGCGCCGACAGCTCCAGCGGCGCGTCCGGGGGCAAGCCCGCCCCGGACTCCAACGGGGCTCCCCGGCGCACCGCCGTCTCGTCGTTCTCGGGCACGACGAAGCGCCAGCCTCCAACGGAACGCCAGACCGCCGTGTCGTCGCTGTCGCGAAACCTCCGGCGCCCCGACCAGTCCGCCGTGTCTTCGTTCTCCGGCGACCAGCCGCGGGCGTTCGGGGGCCCCAGCTCGCGGCCGTTTGCGGGCAGCGGCGAGTACGGGCTGGCGGCGCAGGATCACTCCGTCGACCCTGCCCTGGAGGTCGGCGAGCAGGACCGGTACGTCGACCCGGTGCTGCTGGGCGAAGGCGGCATGGGCCGCGTGATGCGAGTCCACGACCAGCGACTGCGGCGCGACGTGGCGATGAAGATCGTGCGCGCACCGACGGTCCACGCGGAGGTGCGACTCGCCCGCGAGGCGCGGCTGACGGCGCAGCTCGATCACCCGGGCATCGTCGCGGTCTTCGACGCGGGCCGGACCGAGGACGGCAAGCTCTTCTATGCGATGCGCCTGGTGCGTGGCCGCAGCCTCGCCAGCGTGCTCGCCGAGCGCACGCCCGACCAGCCCGTGGGGGCGCTGGTCCGCCACTTCCTCGACGCCTGCGGGACCATCGCCTACGCCCACTCGGTGGGGGTCCTGCACCGGGACTTGAAGCCCGCCAACGTCCTGGTGGGCGAGTTCGGCGAGACGCAGGTGGCCGACTGGGGGCTGGCGCGGAAGGTCGACGAGCCCGAGGTCCTCAAGCCCATCCCCGCCGGGGCCGACGCTTTCAACGGCAACGTGTTTGGCACGCCGGCCTACATGAGCCCCGAGCAGGCCGCGGGCCGCGCCCTCGATGAGCGAAGCGACGTCTGGGCGCTCGGCGCGATCCTCTACGAGATCCTCACCGGGGAGATGCCCCACGGCGATGGCGAGAGCATGGAGGTGCTCGCGCGAGCCCGGGACAACTCGGTGCGGCCGGTGCGGGATGTGCGGCCGGCGGCTCCCGTCGAGCTGGCGGCCATCGCCGACCGCGCGCTGCAGACGGACCCCGCCGATCGGTACGGGTCGGCAAAGGAGCTGGCCGCCGACCTGGAGCGCTGGTTCGACGGGCAGACCGTCGATGCCTACGACTACTCGGCCTGGGAGATGGCGCTGCGCCTGGTCAAGACGTGGCGCGCGCCGCTCAGCGTGGCGGCGTTTGCGTTGCTGCTGTTGGGGGGAGGGGGCGTTGCGGCTTGGCAAAGCACCGTCGCGGAGCGGGACCGGGCCCTGGCCGCCGAGGCCGCTGCCCGCGTGGCCCAGGCGGACGCGGATCAAGCGGCGGCCACGGCCCTGGTTGCCCGGGCTCACTCCGCCTTGCGCGACGACGACCGCGCGGCCGCCGAGATCCTCGCCGCCGCCTCGCTGAAACACGCCGAGCCGCCCGAGGCTCGCGGGGTGCTTGCGGCCTTCGCGGCGACCCAGCGCCCCGAGCGGCTGAGCCGCGTGGAGTGGGGCCCGTGCCAGCAGGCCTCGGTCGGGCCCGGCGGCGGCGCGACCTGCGTGCAGCCCGGGCGGGTCCAGCACCTCTCCCCCGGCGGAACGCTCTCGGAGTTCGCAGCCGACGTGCGCACGGCGGTGCCCACGGGCGACGGGGTCGTGGTGCTGGCGACGGACTTCGGGATCGGCCGGGTGACCGACGGCGTGCTGGGCCCGGTCCGGCCGGGGCAGCGGTCCTGGGGAGGGGTTCGCCTGTCCCCCGATGGGACCTGGCTGTTCCAGTTTGGGGCGGGCCGCACCGGGTGGCTGTCCGTCGACGGGCCCGAGGCGCGCACCTCGCCGTCGTGCCCGCCCAACGTCGCGCCCGAGGCCGGCGACCTGGGGCCAGGGGCGAGCGCGGCCTTGGCTTGCGGCGACGGCCGACTGCTGATCAGCCAGGGGCCGGCCACGACCTCGATCCCGGGTGCGCTCCCCGTCACCTACGGCGTCCCGACGGCGGTCGCCTGGGCCGACGACGGCAGCCACGTCGCGGTGGCCGGGCTGCGCGGCGGGGTCCGCGTGTTCGGCGTTGGGGGCGGGCTGGTCGCGGACCTGCCCCACACCGACGCCGGCGTCCGCGATGTGGCCCTCGACCCCAGCGTCAGCCGCGTCGCCGTGCTGGGTGCCGGCGGCGCGGTGACGGTCCACGACCTCGTCAGCGGCGAGCGGTTTGCGCGCCTGCCCGGGGGGCCGTTCTCGGGCCTGAGGTGGACCGCCCCCGACGTCCTCATTCGCGCCGGCGACGTCGTCGACACCTGGCGCTTCCCCACCACGCCGACCCCGTCGGCCTTGACCTCGACGTCGGGCATCGCCGACTTCGACGTGTCCCCCGACGGCCAGACAGTGGCCACCGCCCACGGCGACGGGACGCTGCGGCTGCGAAGCCTGGCCACGGGCGCCACGGTGGGGGAACTGCAGTGGCAGCAGCGGGTGCTCAAGGACGTGGCGTTCTCCCCCGACGGACAGCACCTGGTGGCCGCCGGCCTGACCGAAGGCGAGATCCGCATCCTGGACCGGCACCTGAACACAATGGCCACCGTGACCGGGCAGCGCTCCCGCCGCGTGGGCTGGCTGGCCGGCGAGATCGTCGCGACGCCGTACGCCGGCGGGCCTCTGCGCTGGCCCTGGCCCGACGGCGAGGCGACCGTGCACGGGGACGGGTCGCTGTACGACCTGGAGGTCGACTCCTCCCACCAGCGGGCGGTGTTCTACGACCCCCGCAGCGGCTTCTCGGTCCTGCGCGCGGGCGTGCCGGGGTCGACCCTGATCGGAGACGTCGAGGGCGCCCGAGGCGGGGTGCTGGTCGGCGACGACGTGGTCGCGGTGGGGGGAGCCTGGGTGGCGCGCATCGGCGCCGACGGCGAGCGCTGGCGGGTGGAGCTGGGCACGACGTCCCTCGACGCGGCCGTGTCGCCCGACGAGCGCTGGGTCGCCGTCGGCTGCCTCGATGGCTCGGCGGTGGTCTTCGACGCCGCCGACGGCTCCATCCGGGCGCGCATCCGGGCCCACGAGGAGCGGGTGAGCGCGGTGCACCTGGACGGCGCCGGGCGGCTGCTGACGGCGAGTTGGGACGGGAGCCTGCGGCTGGCCAGCCTCGCCGGCCTGGAGGACTCAGCCGACGAGCTGCTGGCCCGCCTCGAGGCGGGCTGGGGCGTGGACTCGGCGACGGTGCTCGCGGGGCGCTGACGGGGAGGGCCTCTACGCGAAGAAGGGGCCGGCGAGTTCCTCGGTGACCTCCCACAGCTTCCGCGCGACGTCGGTGTCTCGGGCGACCTTGGCGACGAACGACTTGCCCACCGGGCCCCGGGTCTGGCCGATGCCCGTGGGGCCGTAGTAGGCGCCGGGCTCGGCCGTCGGGTCCGCCGCGGCCAGCACCAGCGGCCAGGCGCCGTGGGTCGCCGACTGGGCCAGGACCGCGTTCGTGATCTTGTAGAACCCGCGGAAGAACCCGCTGCCGCCGTCCATGCCGACGCCCGCGGACTGCAGGTTGGTCGCGCTGTAGCCGGGGTGGCAGGGGATCGCGGCGACGCTGCTGCCGCGTTCGGCGAGGCGGCGCTGCAGCTCGAAGGCGTACAGGAGGTTGGCCAGCTTGCTCTGGGCGTAGGCGGCCAACGGGTCGTAGCTCGACTCGCTCATGAGGTCGTCGAAGTTGATGGTGCCCATCCGGTGGCCGATGCTCGACACCGGGACGATCCGCCCGCCGGACTCTTCGAGGCGACCCAGCAGCCGCGCGTTGAGCCGGAAGTGGCCGATGTGGTTCGTCGCCATCTGCAGCTCGAAGCCCTCGGCCGTCCGGCGCAGGGGCGGCTGCATGACGCCAGCGTTGTTGATGATGGCGTCGAGGCGGGGGCAGGCCTGAAGGAGCGCATCGGCGGCGGCGGCCACGCTGTCTGCGTCGGCGAGGTCGAGCTGGACCCAGGCAACGTCGGCGTCGGGCGTCGCTTCCCGGATCTCGGCCAGGGCCCCTTCGGCCTTGGCTTCGCTGCGCGCCGTGATGACGACCCGGGCGCCCTTGGCGGTCAGGATCTTCGCGGCCTCGAGCCCCAGCCCGCCGTTGCCGCCGGTGATGGCGAAGGTCTTGCCGGTCAGGTCGGGGAGTCGGTCGGGCGTCCAGCGCATGGTCGGGTCCCGGGCAGTCGGCGCCTCCACTGGCGACCAACCCGACGAAGGTAGACCATGCCGTCGCCCAAGAGCAGAACGGGCCGGGGGACTCGCGGCCCCCGACCCGTTCTCGGTTGCGGAACCCTTCCGGCGGACTCAGAAGGGCGAGGGACCGCAGCCGTTGCCCGGGTAGACCGCGCTGTTGGCATCGTCGCAGTCATTGCATTCGGGCCACCCGTCGCCATCGGTGTCGTTGAGCTCATCGGACAGGGTGAGCTCGTAGACGAAGTCGGTGTTCATGTTCGCCGGCAGGGTCAGGGTCGACGTGGGCGGGGCCACGTTGCCCAGGCGGTAGCCGCCGATCTGCTGGCCCCAGGGGATGGACGCCGGGAACGGCGTGACGTTGTCGTTGAAGACGCTGGCGCCGTTGGTGCTGGACGTCGTGGAGATGCCGATGACGTAGTACTGGCCGGGCTCCAGCAGGATGTCCGCGGCGTGGTGGTGCATGTAGTAGGGCCCGCCCAGGGTCGACGTGCGGCTGCCCCACTGACCCAGGTCATTGATCTGGGTGAACGTGCCGTTCAGGTCGGCGCCTTCGAACACCAGCAGGTTGTGTCCGGTGCCGTTGCCGAAGGTGCGGCCCTCCCAGGACAGCTCGCTCAGGTGCACGAACGTGTAGGGCTCGATGACGATGGCCATCCAGTTGAAGAGGCCACCGACCCAGCTGCCGCCGGTGGAGGTCCAGTCGCCCGTCGGCATGAAGAAGCCGTCGCAGTCGGAGTCGACACCGTCGCAGATCTCGTCGGCGCCGGGGTAGGCGCTGGCGGTGTCGTCGTCGCAGTCGCCGTCGCACTCGCTCAGGCCGTCGCCGTCGTCGTCGGTCTCCTGCGTGTTGTTGAGGCCGTCGCAGTCGTTCTCGACGCCGTCGCAGAGGTCGGGGGCGCCGGGGTAGACGGCGGAGTTGGCGTCGTTGCAGTCGTCGCAGGCGGGGAAGCCGTCGCCGTCGATGTCGCTCTCGCCCAGGGAGAAGACGTTGTCGCAGTTGGTGTCCAGGCCGTCGCAGATCTCCGCGGCGCCGGGGTTCACGGCCGGGTTCGCGTCGTCGCAGTCGCCGCCGCAGTCGGTGTACCCGTCGCCGTCGTCGTCGATCTCGCCGGCGGGGGTGACGCCGTCGCAGTCCGTGTCCGCGCCGTCGCAGCCCTCGGGGGCGCCCGGGTAGATGGTCGGGGCCGAGTCGTTGCAGTCGCCGCCGCAGGCCAGCGAGCCGTCGCCGTCGTTGTCGAGCTCGTTGGTGGGGACCGACCAGTCGCAGTCGTTGTCTTCGCCGTCGCAGATCTCCGGGTTGCCGGGGAAGCGGGAGGCGAGCGTGTCGTCGCAGTCGAAGCAGGCCAGCCAGCCGTCGCCGTCGGCGTCGCCTTCGTCGGGGCCGAGGGAGCCGTTGCAGTCGTTGTCGGCGCCGTCGCAGATCTCGCTGGCCGACGTGTTGGTGGACGCGTCCGTGTCGTCGCAGTCGCCCTGGCAGGGCCACTGGCCGTCGCCGTCGCCGTCGGACTCGTCGCCGGGCACGCCGCCCGCGCAGTCGTTGTCGACTCCGTCGCAGATCTCGGTCTCGCCGGGGTTCACCTCGCCGTTGGCGTCGTCGCAGTCGCCGTCGCAGACGCGGTAGCTGTCGAAGTCGCCGTCGAGCTCGTTGGCCGGGACGAGCGTGTCGCAGTCGTTGTCGAGACCGTCGCAGAGCTCGGGGGCTCCGGCGTAGATGGACGTGCTGCCGTCGTCGCAGTCGCCTGCGCACACCATCTGGCCGTCGGCGTCGACGTCGTTCTCGGACGCGGGGAGGCCGGCGGCGCAGTCGTTGTCGAGGCCGTCGCAGAGCTCGGCGGCGCCGGCGTAGATGGTGGCTTCGCCGTCGTTGCAGTCGCCGGCGCAGGGGTGCTGGCCGTCGCCGTCGTCGTCGTTCTCGTCGGGCGGGACGAGCGTGTCGCAGTCGTTGTCGACGCCGTCGCAGGCCTCGGGGGCGCCGGGGTACGTCGCCGGGTCGTTGTCGTCGCAGTCGACCGTCGAGTCTGAGCCGTCTCCGTCGAGGTCGACCGGGGGCTCCGTGGCGTCGTCGTCGTCGGCTGCGTCGTCGTCGTCGGCTGCGTCGTCGTCGTCGGCTGC